>Ga0031656_10000029_pt1 | contig 32765 bp, 27 predicted proteins | sample FrelakmetDIP11DI_FD_55080 | JGI IMG/M metagenome (GOLD analysis project Ga0031656, IMG submission 55080) | Freshwater lake sediment microbial communities from the University of Notre Dame, USA, for methane emissions studies - DIP11 DI | ecosystem: Environmental > Aquatic > Freshwater > Lake >... | reverse complement strand
TTATGGACCTTCCCTATAGCCTATCGGCCATTTTCTAAAATGCATCGAAGCTAACATATGCGGTCACGTGTATAGAAATAAACTTTTTGTCGATTTGCAGGGGTTTTTCAGCACATCCGCCTCCGGGCCGATACGAGGTTGTACTATTGTGAGAGAGCTAATCCAATTCCCTTTACGAGAAGAGCGATATCCTTATCGTTGACTGTCCTGGCATCGATGATAAGGGAATCCTCTTTGATCCTTACAATGATGGGAGGGTTGCCTTTACGCAGCCTTGCTTCGATTTCGTTCGTTGAAATGTTCCCGGACTTTACGGAAACTGCATAGGTCGGCAAGTCGGTCTCAGGAAGCGACCCTCCCCCGGCTCTTGATACGTCCTCCACAACACGGATATCGACATTTGATAAGGCTTTTTTCAATCTCTTCGCTATCGTATTGGCACGCTTTTTCAGTTCTCCGGGCTTCTGCAGCAGCATCCTGAGTGTCGGGATATTCTGCACCGCCTTCTCTTCATCGACGTACTCCATGAGTGTCGCTTCAAAACCTGCGAGGGTCAGTTTATCTATTCTCACCGCCCGTGTGATCGGATTTTTCTGAATCCTCTCGATATATTCCTGCTTCCCGACAATGACCCCGCCCTGCGGGCCGCCCAGGAGTTTGTCACCGCTGAAGGTCGTAATATCAACCCCTGTCGCGACGATCTCTTTCACTGACGGTTCATCGTGAATTCCCAATGGTTTCAGATCGATAAAACACCCGCTCCCGAGGTCGAACATCACAGGAATCGCATGCTTTCCGCCCAGAGCGACAAGATCATCAACCGGGACCTCTTCGGAGAAACCGGTAACTCTGAAATTGGCTTTATGGACCTTCAGAATAAGAGCGGTATTTTCGTTTAACGCCTGTTCATAATCGAACAGATGCGTTTTGTTCGTAGTACCCACTTCCCGGAGTATCGCGCCGCTCGCAGCCATTACATCGGGAATTCTGAAAGAGCCGCCTATTTCAACGAGCTCGCCTCTTGAAACAATGACCTCTTTCCCTTTTGCCAATGTGTTCAGACAGAGCAGAACCGCCGCGGCATTGTTGTTTACGATCAGCGCATCCTCAGCGCCGGTCACCTCTCTAAGTATCCGCTTGATATGGGTATACCGCTTTCCCCTTTTCCCTTTCTCCAGCTCGTATTCAAGGTTCGAGTAGCTCTCGGAAACGCGTATGATATTTTCGAGCGCCCTGTCAGAAAGGAGGGAACGTCCAAGATTGGTATGGATTACAATCCCCGTGGCATTGATAACCGGAATCAGACTGTAGGAAGAGAGCTTTCCGATAGCGCATTCGATTTCAGCGGTCATGCCTTCTCCGGAAAAATCGGGTGAAAGACCGTTGAGGATATCTCTCCTCCTTGCATCGAGCGCTTCCCGTATCGCCTGAAGCACAAACCTCCGTGGATGGGTGTTCAGCCATGCAGTCCCTTGTTCGCTCTTCAGGATTTCGTCCACGGAAGGCAGCTGAGAGAGTAATTTTTGCTTTTCGTTCATGTACTTTTCTACCATAGAACAAAAATGAAGGTCAATGGCTTTTCTTGCTCAAAGACAGTCTCCTCCCTCTCTCACAGGTTTTAAATCATGAAGAAATGAATATATGTTAAAATACTTCATTCATGTTCCACGACATCCACGAAGAGTGCGGCGTATGCGGTATTTTCGGCCATCCGGAGGCCGCCAACCTCACGTATTTGGGTCTTTATGCTCTTCAGCACAGGGGGCAGGAGGGTGCCGGGATATGCTCCTCTGACGGGAGACAGCTTTTTCTCGAAAAATCCATGGGTCTCGTTGCCGATATCTTCAGCGAAAAGAGACTCAAAAGGCTTCCCGGCTATATGGCGATAGGCCATAACAGATACTCTACCGCAGGTACCAGCGTTCTGAAAAATGTCCAGCCGCTTGTTGCAAACTTTGCTCTCGGCACCCTCGCGATCGCACACAACGGAAATCTTGTAAGCGCAATGGATATCAGGACCTCTCTCGAGGAAGAAGGTGCGATATTCCAGTCTTCATCAGACAGCGAAGTGGTGGTGCATCTTATCGCCCACGCAAAAGGGGATGACTTCTATGAAAGGATCGCCCACGCAATGAATCAGATCACGGGCTCCTTCAGCCTTCTCATCTTGCGGGAAAAAGAACTGATCGCCATACGCGACCCTTACGGGGTGAGGCCGCTCAGCCTCGGTATGAAAGACGGCGCATACGTTGTGGCCTCCGAAACGTGTGCTTTTGACCTCATCGGCGCAACCTATATACGTGATGTTGAACCGGGTGAGATATTGATCATCAACGAACAGGGACTCCAATCCCTGAGGGTGCTGAACAGTAACAGAAAGGCCTTCTGCATTTTCGAATTCATCTATTTTGCGCGACCGGACAGCAATATCTTCGGCGAGCTGAATGTGAACGAGATGAGAAAAAATTTCGGCAGACAGCTTGCACGGGAATCGACCACCGAAGCAGACCTTGTCATTCCTGTCCCGGATTCCGGCGTCCCTGCTGCAATCGGGTTTTCTGAGGAAAGCGGCATCCCCTTCGATTTCGGTCTTATCAGAAACCATTACATAGGAAGAACATTCATAGAACCGCAGAACAGCATCAGACATTTCGGGGTCAAGATAAAGCTCAACCCTGTGAGAAAACTCCTTGAAGGAAAACGGCTAATCGTTATCGATGATTCGATTGTGAGAGGCACAACGAGCAAAAAGATCGTCAAGATGCTCAGAGAAGGCGGAGGCGCAAAAGAGATCCACCTCAAAATAAGCTCTCCTCCGACCATCAGTCCCTGCTTTTATGGCATTGACACTCCAACACGGCGGGAACTGATCGCCTCCACCCATCTCATAGACGAGATCAAAAAATATGTTACCGCCAATTCTCTTTCATATCTGAGCCTTGAAGGACTGAAGAAGATCGTTCCGAACTCTCAGGATTTTTGCACCGCGTGTTTCGATTGCGACTATCCCATTCATTTCCCGGGCGAACATCTCAATCAGATGGAATTTTTATTCAGATAACTAAATGGAACACCTTTTTCATCATTTAATATATCGTCATTGCGAGCCTTGATTGATCTTCACCCCATGGTTCGACGAGCTCACCATGACAGTTGTCACCCTGAGCCTGTCGAAGGGTGCCTCCTCCGCTCAAGTCGAAGAATGACATAGGAATATCAGCATAATATTGTGATACCCTCCGCTGTAAAAGACATCTTCAGAATCAACCTCGGTGTGAAAAAGCACGAGAGGGTCCTCGTCTTTACCGACAACATTTCCGTCAAAGAAGACCTCTCCCGGGCTGACAGGGAGCGGAGGACAAAGCTTGCCTCTCTCGCTCTGCTTTCAGCTGAAATTGGAAAAACCTTCTGTAAGACGCGCTATTTTACCTATCCCGCCACCGGTAATCATGGAGCAGAGCCTCCTTCAGACCTCTGGAAACTGGCCTTCGGAAAAGCGACTGTCCAGGCACTGAAGAAAAACCGCCTGCTATCACCTATCCTGAAAAAAACCGCCGGAGACGATGTTATCACGAAGGCTGAGGACATTATCAGAAAACAGAGAGATGCTGCAGTCGACTGCGTTATTGCATTATCGAACTATTCAACGAGCCACACCAGGTTCAGGGATTTTTTAACCAGGATATGCGGTTGCCGATATGCAAGCATGCCCCTTTTTGAGACGTCCATGCTTGAGGGCGCCATGGATGTCGACTGGAAGGCCCTTGTAAAAAGGACAAAAGGATTAGCCGCGCTGGTGAATTCGGCAGAGCGTATTCTGATAAAAACCCCGAATGGTACCGCTATTTCATTCTCGAAAAAGGGGAGGAAGGCTCTGTCGGATACAGGGATACTGACCCGGAAAGGCGCTTTCGGAAACCTTCCGGCAGGTGAGGTCTTCTTCGCGCCGGTCGAGGGCACCGCCCGTGGCAGGCTCGTCCTTGAATGGGCGCCGACAAGGAAACTCTCGTCACCGTTAACACTTACCGTGAACGATGGGAGTGTCTCTGACGTATCAGGTCCGGATGAATATGCCGAATATCTTTCAATGAAACTTTCTGAAAGAAAGGAAAATAGTAATATCGCTGAACTCGGCATTGGCACAAATGATGCTGCCACAAGGCCCGACAATATCCTTGAATCGGAAAAAATACTCGGCACAATCCATATAGCTCTCGGGGACAACAGTTCCTTCGGCGGAACAATCAAAACCCCCTTCCACCAGGACTTCGTCTTCTTTAAACCCACCGTGACATTGATTCATAAAGACGGCAGCAAACGGGTTATTCTCAAGGCAGGCAAACTGCTTTCTTACTATCATCCCACTTCTTGATGGGGGAGTAATTTTCTTGCAGCATCCTTCGCTGCGTTTCAAGGATTCTTTTGATGAAAAAGTGTAAAATGAGTAGTAGCCGTAGCCGCAAACTTTAGATTGCGTTTAAATTTCCCTTGGACCGCAGGCTGAAGCCTGCGGCTACAACTAAAAAACAGAAAACTATCTATGCGTTATGTAATTCTCGGCACAGCAGGACATATCGACCACGGCAAGAGCTCTCTGGTAAAGGCCCTGACAGGCATCGACCCTGACAGGCTGAAGGAAGAGAAGGAGCGGGGCATTACTATTGACCTGGGGTTTGCAGACCTCAGTTATCCGGACGGTCTTACGGTCGGGATTGTCGACGTCCCCGGCCATGAACGGCTCGTGAAAAATATGCTTGCCGGCGCCGGCGGCATCGATCTCGTTCTCCTCGTCATCGCAGCGGATGAGGGGGTCATGCCCCAGACCCGCGAGCACCTCCATATCTGCAATCTTCTCAAGATAAAATCAGGTATCATTGCGATCACAAAGGCTGATCTCGTAGAGAAAGACTGGCTCGACCTCGTCGAGGACGAAGTAAAGAAATTCGTGAAAGGGACATTCCTCGAAGGGGCGACCATCGTTCCGGTTTCCTCCAGGACAATGGTGAATATCGACCTTCTGAAAGAAAAGATCAGAGAGACGGCATTAAACGTCGATCCAAAACCGACAAAAGGCCTCTTCAGACTTCCCATCGACAGGGTGTTTACCCTGAAGGGGTTCGGCACCGTTGTTACGGGGACCGCCATTTCAGGGAGCATATCGCTTGACGAGGATGTGGACGTCCTTCCGAGCAACATTAGCAGTAAAGTCCGCGGTCTCCACAGCCACGGGAAACCGATCACAACGGCGTATGCAGGACAGAGGGTGGCGATTAATCTTCAGGGAGTTGATAAGGAGGCTTTAAACAGAGGAGATGCGGTTGTTGTGCCCGGCAGACTCACGCCGACAAAAAAGATCGACGCCACAGTGGAGCTGCTTGCAGATGCCCCGGTCCTCAAGAGTAAAACCCTTGTTCATTTCCATGTTGGCACATCCGAGACCACAGCGAGGATCATCCTCTTCGGAAGTAACGAGCTCAAAGCCGGAGAAAGCTGCTATGGCCAATTCAGGCTGCGCGATCCTATTATCGCAATGGCTGGAGACCGCTATATCATCAGGAGATTTTCACCGGTAGACACCATCGGCGGCGGTGAAGTGCTCGACCCCTTATCCTATCGCAGGACTTATAAGGAGGGGTTGGAAGACCTCGTGACATTCGAAAAGGGNACTCTGTCTGAAAAAATAGCGGTAAAAGTGAAAAGNTCCGGNATCCACGGGATTACCGTCTTAATCATCGAAGGCTGGATTAAGGCCGAGATNCCTTCCATCAAAGAGGCCATCAGGGAATTAAAGGGGAANGGCATCCTCATCCAGGTAGATGACATGCTGATTCATAAAACCGCGTTCGATTCCTTCAGAGAAAAAACAAAGAAACTGCTGGATGATTTCCATAAGAAAAATCCTTTGAAGCCCGGGATGCTGAAAGAGGAACTCAGGGCAAAGCTTACCCTCGAGCCGAGGCTCTTCAGTCATTTAGTCTCTTCATTGAAAGACATTGTCCTCGACAAAGAACTTGTTCGCCTGTCCACATTCAAGGCAGCTCTCTCCGGGGGTGATGAAACCGTACAGACGAGACTTCTCGACCTCCTCGAAAAAGCAGGGTTTCAGCCGCCGACAAAAGAAGAATTGTCCCAGTCNCTGAAGATAGACCAAAAACGTTTTGCCGATATCCTGAAACTCATGTCGAAAGAAGGCAGTCTCATCCGGATCAACGAATCAGTGTATCTCACGTCTTCCACCTACAAGCAGATGATCGAGAACCTCAGGAGTTTTTTCAGCAGTAAACCTGATATGACCGTAGCAGAGTTCAGGGATGTCCTTCAAACCTCAAGAAAATACGCCCTGCCTTTTCTCGAATACCTTGATTCGAACAAGATCACCATGCGGGTCGGCGATGTACGAAAGCTCCTGTTGAAATGAGTTAGCTGATCTTCTTCAGCAGACAGACCGCATGGGCTGCGATGCCTTCTCCCTGGCCTATGAATCCCATTCCTTCATTCGTTTTTACTTTTATACTGATGCTTCCCGGCGGAACCCCCGATGATGAGATCGTTTTTTTCATCTCTTCAATAAAAGGAGAGAGTTTCGGTTTTTCCGCGATAATGACCGAATCGATCCAGGAGACCTCGTATTCATTGGCACGCATCAGGTCAATAACATAGTGTAAAAGCGCAATGCTCGAGGCATCTTTCCATTGAGGGTCTGTATCCGGGAAAAGCCGGCCGATATCCCCGATGCCGAGAGCGCCGATGACAGCATCGATAATCGCATGGCACAACACATCTGCATCGGAATGGCCGAGGAGCCCTTTTTCAAATGGAATTTCTATGCCGCCAAGGATGAGTCTTCTTTCTTCAACAAGCCTGTGTGAATCATAGCCAATACCTACACGCATGTTTTATCCCCACATCCTGAATTCTATTATCTCAATTCTAAACGAATTTACAATCTAAATGTTGAAAATATTCAACCTTTCAGTGTGGATAAATTGAGGTAGCCGCAGGCTTTAGCCTGCGTTCAGGACGCAACCTGAAGGTTGCGGCTACGCTTTGTGCCTGTTTGAATCTTAAACCTTCGACATAGTGCTTGTTCAGGGTTGAACGTTCATCTTCAATAGCGCCTCCGCAATGTACAAATCTTCCGGTGTTGTGATTTTTATATTCGAATACTCTCCCATGATAACTTTTACTGTTCCCCCGTACCGCTCTATCAATGCAGCATCATCCGTCGCATAGTATCCTTCTCGCACCGCTTCCTCATATGCTTTGAGGATTTTTTTATAGGGAAAGGCCTGCGGTGTCTGGACCGCCCACAGAGAACCTCTTTTTAATGTCTTCTTTACAAGTCCGCCCTCGGTCTCTTTGATCGTATCCTTCACCGGCACCCCGGGAATGATCCCGTCACATTCCTCTTTATTGTGGATTGCATCATACATCTGTTTTATCAGCTCTTCCACGAGCTGGGTTCTGATGAGGGGCCTGACACCGTCATGGATCAGAACGATACTGTTTTTGTCTTCTATATGCTTTAAGCCGTTATAAACCGAATCCTGCCGCTCTTTCCCCCCTGCCGCTATCCGCTTGATTTTCGAGAAACCTTCCTCTTCCAGCAACCTTTGGATGAGTTCCATATCTTCGGATTTCAGCACAGGGATTATCTCACAGATCTCTTCGACCGCTTCCAGAGCTTTGAGAGACCAAACAATAAGGGGTTTCCCGCCGAGCACCTGGAACGACTTGTTCGTGCCCTGACCAAACCTTTTCCCCAGCCCCGCTGCAGGGACAACCGCGATGACCTTATATGGCTTCTGAAGATCTTTCATGCGTTAAAGAAGGGGAGAACAGTCTTTGAGCGGATTTTTTTGCCGATAGTCGAACTCTTCTCTTACAATAGAGAGGCAAAAGCCTCGGAGTCCCGACATTTGTCGGGATGAGAATGAGCGAAAAGACTGTTCTCCCCTTCTTACATTAAACATTCAATCGGCCTGTTTATTTCGCGATCCGATATTCCTCTTTTTCATACTCTTCCTTGAGCTTTGAGAAGATCATTCTGCCCGCAGTCGTCTGCAGCACGCTCGTTACAGTTACATCGGCATTCTTACCGATGATCTTCCTTGCATTCTCAACAACGACCATGGTTCCATCATCAAGGTATGCCACTCCCTGGTTAAACTCTTTGCCCTCTTTGAGGACAAAGACCTTCATCGTCTCGCCGGGCAGGACAACCGGTTTCAGGGAATTCGCCAGTTCATTGATGTTCAGCACCGCCACTCCCTGAAGTTCCGCGACCTTATTGAGGTTAAAGTCGTTCGTCATAACCTTTGCATTCATTACTTTCGCCAGGGCAACCAGCTTTGCATCAACCTCTTTTATCTTCGGAAAATCCTCATCAACGATCCGCACCGTTATGCGGGACATCTTCTGTATCTTGTGGAGGATATCGAGCCCTCTTCTTCCTCTTGCGCGTTTCATAGGGTCTGCAGCGTCTGCGATGTGCTGTAATTCCTGAAGGATGAACTGGGGAAGGATAAAAGCTCCTTCAACGAACCCCGTTTCACATACATCTGCAATGCGGCCGTCGATGATTACGCTTGTATCGAGAATCTTGAGGTTTTCTTCACTAGCCTGCCCTCTGAAAATCCTGTAAATAGCCTGAATAGAAATGGCTTTCCCCTTGCTTAAGCCCAGGAGAAGTCCTCCATAGCCGAATATCGCCATAAGGCCGAGTGAGAGAACCTTTATCTCTTCACCGAGAAACAGCTTTAGGGGAAGTAAGAGAAGATTTGAAAATAAAAGCCCGCATGAAATACCCAGCAAACCGCCGATAATTATTCCGAGTTCAAGCGTTTTTAATTTTATTTCTGCTGCAATCGCAAGAAGGCCCAGCAAACCGCCGATCAGTCCGCCATAAACTCCGTAATAATATTCACTTCCGATAATATATCCTGAAAACACAAATAGTAAAACAATGACAAGCCTGAGAATAATAAACACTGTTATCACCTCCTTTCATGATGAAGTCTTACGGTATCAGTAATGTGAGCCGGGCAATCATAGTGTGCCGCCTTTACGATGCCTTGAGAATAACATAAAGCTTCTTGCCGCTCCTGTTGATAAACATAAGAACCGCCTCATTCCTTTTTATATTGGTGGAACTCCTGTTAAACGCCTCGATGGAATCTATCTCCTTTCTATTGATCTCCTTTATAATATCGCCCTTTTTCAGCTCAGCGTCATCTGCCGGGCTTCCCGGCTCAACCCTTACCACCACAACCCCTTTCTCGTCTTTCGTAAGGCCAAGCTGCCGTATGATCTCTCTTGTGAGATTCATCACCGTCAGCCCTGTCAATACCCTTGCCTCAGGATCGGGAGCCAACCGGGCAGGAGCTACTTCAGCCACTTCTCTCGGGAGTTCGACAATGACCACTCTCACCGTCAGTTCTTTCCCTGACCTCAGCATCTTCAGGGTTATTTCGCTCCCTGCCTTGCTCTGGGCTACCATGTTCCGCAGGCTGCTGACATCTTTTATTTCCTTACCGTTCAATTCGATGATGACATCACCTCTTTTAATCCCGGCCTTTCCAGCCGGGCTGTCTTTTGCCACATCACTTACAAGGGCGCCCTTTGATTTTTTAAGACCAAATTCATGGGCGAGTTCAGGGGTGAGTTCCTGAATCGTGACGCCGATCCAGCCCCGTGTAACCTTTCCTTGCTGCATGAGCTGTTCCATAATGAGGCGAACCATATTGCAGGGTACCGCAAAGCCAATCCCCTGATAGCCACCGGTGCGCGAGAAGATCGCGGTATTGATTCCGATCAGTTCTCCTTTTATGTTCACGAGCGGACCGCCGGAATTCCCGGGATTGATAGCGGCATCGGTCTGGATGAAGTCCTCGTAATCAGCAATCCCGACATTCGCCCGTCCGACCGCGCTGATTATGCCCATAGTGACCGTATTACTGAGGCCATACGGACTGCCTATTGCAAGGACAAATTCGCCGACCTGCAATGTATCGGAATCCCCCCACTTCAATGTGGGAAGATTGGATGCATCGATCTTCAGTATTGCAATATCCGTTTTCGGATCAGCCCCTACAATAATCCCCCTGAACGTCCTCCTGTCAGGCAGCGTAATCTTTATCTCATCCGATTTTTCAACCACATGGTTGTTTGTGACAATATAGCCGTCGGGAGAAACAATAACACCAGAACCGAGGCTGCGTTCTTTCCATTTTTTTGGCAGGCTGAAATCATGAAACGGCCCCAGAAAATCGAAGAACGGGTCTTCAGAGCCCGCTCCTGGCTCTCTTTTAACAACCTTGGTGGTAGAGATATTCACAACAGCGGGCGAAACAGCACCCACAATTTCAGAAAAGGCCCGGCTTGTTTCTAAAATCTGGCGCGGGACATTCGGGGTTCCGGAATACGGCTGATGCCGCTGCTGTCCGGTCATCTTTCCAAGGAGATAGAACGTGACCCCTCCCAAAAGGAACCCGGCAAGCAAAATCGCCACCCCGATAATTATTTTTTTCTTCATAAACTAATTATAATCAGCAATTTAACTACTTGTAAAGTAGCTACCCTTGACCTAATACCCTTTATTGTGCTAATTTCCAAAGTCTGGCTTCTCTCTATAACGCTATAAAAATAAAGGTATTTCAGGAGGATTCCGCATGTTAAAACGTTATCTTTTAGCGCCTGGGCCGACACCTGTGCCCCCGGAAGTCCTGCTTGCAATGGCAGCGCCGATTATCCACCACCGTTCTCCGGACTTCCTGCCGGTTCTTGACTCTGCCAAAAAAGGACTTCAGTGGCTGTATCAGACGAAAAACGATGTACTCATCTTAAGCGCCACCGGCACAGGGGGTATGGTCGGGGCGGTAAATAATTTCTTTAGCAGAGGGGACAGGGTCCTCGTTATCAATGGCGGCAAATTCGGAGAGCGATGGACGAAGATATGCCAGGCATATGAATTGAAGGTTGAAGAGATCGTCGTCGAATGGGGCTATGCGGTAAACCCTGAAATAGTAGAAGAGCAGCTCAGAAAGCACACAGATATCAAAGGAGTATTTGTTCAGGCTTCCGAGACCTCAACCGGCGTCTATCATGATATAAAAGCTCTTGCTTCCATCGTAAAAAAATATGGAGATACCCTCTTCATCGTCGATGCGATCAGCGCTTTGGTCGCCCACGATCTGAGAACAGATGAATGGGGCATCGATATTATGATTGGCGGTTCACAGAAAGGGGTCATGCTTCCTCCGGGCATTGCTTTTGCGAGTGTAAGCGAAAAAGCATGGAAGAAAGCAGAGACCTCAAAACTGCCCAAGTTTTATTTTAATTTCAAAAAAGAGCGGGAAAACCTTGCGAAGAACCAGACGAATTTTACCTCTCCCGTCACGCTCATCATCGGCCTGAACGAAAGCCTGAAGATGCTGCAGACTGAAGGACTGGGGAATGTTTTCAAACGGCATGAAACGCTTGCGGATGCAACACGAAAAGCGGTTCAGGCAATCGGGCTGGATATTTATCCCAAAGAATCTCCCTCGAATTCCGTGACAGCAATCGTTGCTCCTTCGGGAATAGACGGTCAGGCCGTGTATAAAAACCTGCGGGAGCAATACGGCATTACCGCAGCCGGGGGGCAGGACAAGGCGAAAGGCAAGGTGTTCAGAATCGCCCATTTAGGTTATTCCGACCGGTTTGATGTAATAACCGCTGTTGCAGGAATTGAAATGGTCTTGAAAGGCATGGGATATCCGGTGAAACTCGGCACGGGAGTAGCGGTGGCCCAGGAACTCTTAATGACACAGGGAGGATGAATGAAGAAAACGGCGGGCAGCAACGCCCTGAAGGTACTGATCAGCGACAACATTTCACCGAAATGTATCGAAATACTTAAAAATGCAGGGCTTGTTGTTGATATAAAGGTCGGCCTGAAACCAGAGGAATTAAAGAATACTATAGGAGATTACCAGGGATTGATCATCCGTTCCGCAACGAAGGTTACCGCTGATATTATCGAAGCGGCTGCAAACCTGAAGGTCATAGGTCGGGCAGGCTCCGGGCTCGACAATGTTGATAGAGCAGCAGCGACGAAAAAAGGCATTGTCGTCATGAACACCCCCGGCGGCAATACCATCACCACAGCGGAACATACGATTGCCCTTATGGTCTCACTGGCAAGGCTCATTCCTCAGGCCACGATGTCGCTGAAGGCAGGGAAATGGGAGAAAAAGAAGTTCATGGGCGTAGAATTGTTCAACAAAACGCTTGGCATCGTCGGCATAGGCAACATCGGAGGCCAGGTTGCAAAAAGGATGCAGGCATTTTCGATGAATGTTATCTCCTATGACCCGTTTCTGAGTGAAGAGAAGGCCAAGACCATGGGCATTGAGAAGGTCGACCTGCCGGAGCTCTTCAGGCGCTCCGATTTTATCACCGTCCATACCCCACTGACCGCGGAAACAAAATATTTAATCAATAAAGAGACGATCAAAATCATGAAGCCCGGCGTAAGAATCATCAACTGCGCCAGAGGCGGGATTATTAATGAAAAAGACCTCTATGATGCGTTGAAAGAGGGTAAGGTTGCCGGCGCTGCACTGGATGTATTTGAGAAAGAACCCCCTGAGGATAATCCTCTCCTATCGCTTGACTCCGTTATTTATACCCCCCATCTGGGAGCGTCGACGCAGGAGGCCCAGGAAAATGTTGCCGTTGCCGTTGCCGAGCAGGTGGTCGATTATTTGGTCCACGGAACCATACGGAATGCGGTGAATTTCCCGTCCATCCCGGCGGATCAGGTCTCACGGCTTCAGCCCTATATAAATTTAGCCGAGAAGCTCGGCACTTTTGCGGCCCAGATGTTTGAAGGCGGTGTCACCGAAATAACAATCGAATACCAGGGAGATGCTGCAACGATTTATACCGCACCGGTTACCATAGCCGCGTTAAAGGGATTTCTCACCCCCATCCTTGAGGAGACGGTAAATTTCGTGAATGCCCCGATCATCGCAAAGGAGCGGGGGATAGAGGTGAAAGAGATTAAGAGTACTGATGAAGGTGATTATCAGAGCCTGATTGCGCTCAGGCTTAAAGCAAAAAATAAGGTAAGCTGCTTTGCAGGCACCCTGTTAAGCAAAAAAGATCCGCGCATTGTGATGATCGATACATTCAAGGTTGAAGTTGTTCCCGAAGGAGAGCTCCTTTTCATGTACAATAACGATAAACCCGGCGTTATCGGAAATATCGGAACCCTCCTCGGTAAAAACAAAATCAACATAGCCCGGATGCATTTTGGAAGGGAAACTCCGGGAGGCATTGCAATCTCGGTTGTCAGCATCGATGCGCATGCCTCAGACAAGGTTATCGATGAGATCAGGAAACTTCCGAATATCCTTTCGGTTAAACAAATAAGTCTTTAAGGCGAGGTTTGCTATGCCCAACGTAGTAGTAGTAGGTTTACAGTGGGGAGATGAGGGGAAAGGCAAGATTGTTGATGTCCTTTCTGAAAAAGCAGATGTCGTAGCACGGTTTCAGGGCGGCCATAACGCAGGCCACACAGTCGTCATCAACAGCGAAAAATTCGTCTTGCATCTCATCCCTTCAGGGATTCTCTATAAAGGCAAGACCTGCCTCATCGGCAATGGCGTTGTTGTCGAACCGTCTGCGCTGATAGAAGAAATGGACGGACTTGAGCAAAGGGGAGTCCCGATACGCGGAAACCTCTTCCTCAGCAAAAATGCACATATTATAATGCCCTACCACATGGCATTGGACAGGGAGAACGAAAAGCTGCGGGGAACAAAGAGTATTGGTACAACAGGCCGTGGTATCGGTCCGGCCTATTGTGATAAAACAGGGCGGTCCGGGATACGGGTTGCGGACCTCCTGCAGCCTGCCGTGTTCAAGGAAAAATTAACGGCGAATCTTTTCCACATAAATTTTCTGCTCGAACATCTCTATAAAGCCCCGGTATTTAACGTTGAAGATATCTTTCATGAATACATGGGCTATGCGGAGAAGCTTTCTGAATACATTGCCGACACCGACATCATCGTCAATAACGTAATTGCTGAGAAGGGGAATGTGTTATTTGAAGGAGCACAGGGCACCCTCCTTGACGTCGACCATGGCACCTACCCGTATGTAACCTCTTCGAACGCCATCGCCGGAGGGGCCTGCACCGGACTCGGTGTCGGCCCGACAAAGATCTCGAAGGTCCTCGGCATCGTTAAGGCATACACAACAAGGGTCGGAAGCGGCCCGTTCCCCACTGAATTAACGGATTCGCTCGGCGACAGGCTTCGGGAAAAAGGAGGGGAATACGGCGCGACGACCGGCAGGCCGAGGCGGTGCGGATGGCTGGATATGGTTATCCTCAAGCACTCGGCACGAATTAACGGGCTCACCGGCATCGCCATAACGAAACTCGATATTCTCGATGGTATGGATGTCATCAAAATCTGCACTGCATACAAGCACCAGGGGAAACTTTATGAAGAATTTCCAAAAGAAATAAACATCTTTTCCGAGTGCGAACCCGTCTATATTGAAATGCCCGGATGGCATGCAAGCACTCAGGGAATTACCGATTATAATGCTCTCCCGAAGACTGCAAAAGCCTACATCAAAAAGATCGAAAAAATACTGAAGGTGAAGGTGCAGCTGATCTCAACCGGTCAGAGAAGAGACGAGCTCATCATGCTGAAAGAACTTTTCACGTGAACAACCGCCATAGAGGCTACCAGCGTCATCCGCGGTTCACGAAACGACTTGAGGTGACCTTCAGTTCCGGTGGCCTGAGTTTCAGGGGCATAATGAGCAATATCTCCGCAAATGGTATTTTTATCAGGACGAATCGCGGTTTTACGCCTGATACGATCGTTGATATCGAAGTGGTAATGCCGGACAATAAGCTTTCTTTATTGAAAGGGATTGTCAAAAGGACCACAAAAACTACCCTGTCATCGGTAAAAAACGGCATGGGCGTTGAGCTCATGGAAAAAGATGCGATCTTCGAAAATTTCTTACAGTCGATGACCTACGTAAGTGACAAAACAGCCGAAGCGTCTTCTCCTCCGGAATTCGAGATCATCTCTTGTCCTGTGTGCGGCGTAAAAAATAAAGTCTCAAGCACGAAAATTGTCCTTGGGCCGAAATGCGGGAAATGCGGAGCCTCTCTATCAACCACCATGCCCTGATCTCCGGTTTTTTAAATATTCTCTACCCGTCTCAATGTCCGGCATGTGGCAATCCTTCAGACACCTTCCGCACTTCGCCCATCTGCAGTTCATGCTGGTCCAAAATAAAAAGATTTGCCGGTCCTTCATGCGCACTATGTGCCCTGCCCTTCGCGTCCGAATACGCTGCTGTCTGCGGACAGTGCGTGAAAAAGAGACCGCCTTTTTCAAAGGTTATTTTCTATGGACTATACGAAGGAGTCCTTGCAGAAGTAATTAACCAGCTGAAATTTCATGACCTCAGGAGACTTTCAAAGCCCCTGGGAACGCTTCTCTTGAATTGTGATCTCCCTGTGATTGACGGCATGCTGCCGGTACCTCTCACTCTTAAAGGGCTGAGAGAAAGAGGCTTTAACCAGTCATTGCTCATGGCAAAGGTGCTCTCAAAAAAATTGCAGGTCCCTTTGTTTATGGATATACTGTGCAAGAAAAAAGAAACCCTCCCCCAGATCGGTCTGTCGAAAAAAGAGCGGTCGACAAATCTCAAAAAAGCATTTGAGGTAAAAGGAGATATCAAAGGCCTCCGCCTCCTGCTCATCGATGATGTGATGACAACGGGGGCAACGGTAACCGAATGCTCAAAAGTGCTTATGAACGCGGGCGCGCAAGAGGTCATCGTCCTCACCCTCGCGCGGGCAGGCGAGCCGTGATGTGATATAATCTCTTTGATGCCGGACATTGAATCCTTCAGAGATTTTTTAAACCTTTCTTTAAAAGATTATTGCCCGATAGGAGGGAAGACATGAAAAAGATCTTGCTTTTATTGACAGTGTTAATGATGTTCACTATTTGCTTTGCTGCAGAACCAGCTGCGGAAAGACCAGTTTATTCTGCGGGAGATTGCTGGGTCTTTACGGCGAATGATAAACAAGAGGTAAAACTGCGATTTCTGAGGGAAGGTATCACAGTTAAAAGAATATAAGATTAAATAGGTATCAAGCGGGTAATCTAATAGGAAAGGAGATCTATGGGAAAGTCAATGATCAAGGGCACCGTGATTGGCGGGATCGCGATGGTGGTGCTTGTGGTAAGCATATTAACTGGCTGTGAGGCGCTGAACAAGCCAAAGTTCGCCGAGGTTGTCGGAGTGGCGGAAATCACGGAGACGACCGAGACCCCGCGTGAGGTATGCGAGGACGTGCAGGTAAGGCAGCAGGCGCCGGTGAAGGACCCCAATCGCATCACTGGGACCGTGATTGGCGGAGTTGCAGGCGGCGTGTTAGGAAACCAAATCGGCAAAGGCACAGGCAAGACAGTGGCTACGGTTGCCGGGGCCGCAGGCGGAGCATATGTCGGAAACCAGGTGCAGGATAGCATGCAGAAGAGCGACGTTGTCACAAAGACGAAACGCAGCTGCAAGACGGTCTATGACAGGTTGCAGAAGGTAGTCGGCTATGATGTTAAGTATCGCTTTGAAGGCAAGGAAGGGGTCGTACGGACTTCCTTCAAGCCTGGCCCCACGCTTCCTGTGAAGAACGGGCAGGTAGTCGTAACTTTGCCTGTGCCAACGCCGTAACAGATACGTCCCGGGGTACACTTTCTGCGACTGGCAACTATGTGATCGTCGACGGTAAATAACGGTTAAGGATTCGGAAGAGGTCAAGGGCACGGAATCTTGCGGTCATTAAGGCTTATTAAGGGGACAGGCTACATTGTTGCGCAAAAAAGAGTCATCCTGACCTCTCTACCACATAAGCAAGTTTTCAACTTCCCCTGATTCATATTGAGCCACCTATAATGAAGAATTAATGGGTTCAGCAAGAAACTTATACATTGTCAGGATATAAGGTAAAATAAAAAAACCCTTCACAGGAGGTGAGATAGGTGCTGGTAAAAATAGACACATCTTTCGACGGCGAGAATTGGTGCGCGCGCGGCGTTAATGAAGATGTATTCACGCAGGGTGAGACATACGATGAATTGTTGAAAAATATTAAGGAAGCTGTAACTTTGCACCTTGAAGATGAATAATAAAAGGGACGCTGAGCGACATTCTCACCCGCGTCAGCCTCTGGAATAATATAAGTAAAGAAGAATTGATTAAGCTGATTTAATATCAAAAAATCCGCACAGGCTCATCTAACGTGATTTTAAAAAGAAATTCTGATAGAATTATAAGTCACCAATGATTGATCTCCATACACATAGTTTTTTCAGCGACGGCGAACTCGTTCCTTCTGAGTTGATCAGGAGGGCTGAAGCGATCGGTTACAAGGCGCTTGCGATCACCGACCATGTTGACTCATCAAATATCGATCTTGTGATTCCAAGGATAGTGGCCGCTATCAAGAAAATAAGGGATTTCATTTCCATAGAAGTATTTCCTGGTGCTGAAATCACACACGTTCCCCCCCAGCTCATTCCTGAGCTTGTGAAAGAGGCGAGGCTTTTGGGGGCGAAAATCGTCATTGTGCACGGGGAAACGCTGGTGGAGCCGGTTGCGCCGGGCACAAACCGGGCGGCGATCGGGGCCAATGCCGATATCCTCGCACATCCCGGCATCATCTCTGAGGAAGATCTCCTCTTTGCAAAGGAAAAAGGCGTTACCCTTGAGATCACTGCGCGGAAAGGACACTCGTTGTCGAACGGCTATGTTGCGAAAGAGGCTATGCGTTTCGGCGTGCCGCTCTGTATCAATACTGATGCCCACAGCCCGTCGGACTTGATAACAAAAGCGTTTGCATCGAAAATTCTCCGGGCTTCAGGGATCGAAGAGAGTCGCATTGAAACCGTATTCGAGCATTCAAAAACCATTATAGAAAAAATACGCAGGAGGAATTAATGCCGAAGGCAATCAAGAAAAGAATACCGAAGAAGACCGCTGATGCCGAAACAGAGGTAAAAGAAAGGCTTTCAACACTAAGGGATACATTACGGGAACGCCAGAAGATAGCGGTAAAGATCGGTGCGGGTATCCTTGTCTTAATCATCGCAGTTGCAAGTTTTTTCATCTATTCTCATAACTCCGGGAAAAAGGCTCAGGAATATGAGTACCAGGCATACAAGATCTTTTATAGTGCCGACCGGGTCCCGCTCACCGACAAAGAAGGACAATACAAAAAAGCCCTGGAGATGTTCAATAAAGCATATGGGACCAAAAAATCCCCTGTATCGCTCTTCTATAGTGCGGCCTGTTATTATGAACTCGGTAATTATGACGATGCCCTTAAGACATTGAAGGTGTTTACGCAGACCTATGCGGGCGAAAAACGGTTTGTTCCCCTCGCCTATCAAAAAATGGCGATGGCCTACATCAAAAAGGGCGACATGAATGAAGCCTTGAAAACGCTTGAAACCCTCTCTGCCCTTCCGGGCGATACCTTTAAAGACCTTGCCTTGCTGGAATCGGGAAAGCTCCTTGAAAAACAGGGAAAGCCTGACGAAGCGAAGAAAAAATATGAAGAGCTTACGAAAAAATTCCCCGATTCTCCGTACAAAGATGAGGCAGCCGCGAAACTGTGAGGGTAGAAAGAGGGTTAAATCTTTTTATATTTTGAGGGATTCTTTTTAGTCTGCTTGTAAGAAACTTTCTTGACCGGCCTTTTGCTCTTTGTTCTGCTTTTCTTCTTCTGTTTATATGATGCTTTTTGGGCCGATGCCTTATCTTCCCTGTCCAGAGCGTATTTCCCTTTCGGGGGAAGGTAGAGTTTTGTCCCGGTTGCCAAAGGGATAATCTTCTCCATGTTGTTCAGATCGTAGATCACCTGGACGGGAATGCCGGTCTTTTTCGAAATCGTCTTGAAGGTATCACCTTTGTTAACGGTATAGAGGTCAACGCTGAAACGCTTTTCTTCCGGAATATCGGAAAGGTTTTTCAAAAATACATCCTTTGTTCCGTCGGGGACTCTCACGGTATATTCAGACACGTCCGGCGGTGTGCACCATCTCCTGAGTTCCGGGTTCATCTCCTTGATCGCGTCCACTGTAGTTTCGGCACATTCCGCTATAACTTCGATATCAACAGGGGAAGTGAGCAGCACTCTGTCGTAGCGGAACGGAGCATGATAATCGAGATCATCAAACCCGAAATCCCCCGGGTTCGTTGCGATCAGGCTAGCGGCGATGAATTTCGGCACATAGTCTTTCGTTTCGTTCTTGATATAACGTGTGTTCAGCAATGACCAGTAGTCATCTGTCTTTGTCTTGTTCAGGGCCCTGAGGATCTTTCCTTCACCTGCATTATAAGCGGCCATCGCGAGGTTCCAGGAGCCGAACATTCTGTAAAGGTCCTTCAGGTAATTTGCCGCAGCAACAGTGGATTTTACCGGGTCCCTCCGCTCATCCTTCCACCAGTTGATCTCTAATCCGTAATGTTTTCCCGTTGACGCGATAAACTGCCAGTAGCCTGCAGCGCGTGCGCTGGAATATGCATGGGGGCTAAAACCGCTCTCGATGAGCGGGATGAAGACGATCTCTTCGGGAACATCGTTCTCCTTCAGTATCTTTTTCATCAGCTCGATGTATTTCCCCGACCTGTTGAGGTAGAGAGAGAACCGCTCCCGTATTTTTTCGGAAAAAAGGGTTACATTTTTCTGGACCGCCTTAACAGCTATGTCATTGTGGCTGGAATCGGACATTCCCCCGAGATCGTTCTTTATCTTTTCTTCGGACAGAGATCTGATCATCGTCTCTTCAGGCGACGCTTCACGCTCTCCGTCATAGGCATAAAGGGGGAGTGTGGAGAGAACGATCAACAACTGGAGAATGAACAATATAACTATACGCATATAGTGTTAAATTTAGCCTTAAAAAGGCGGTTTTGTCAAGAAAAAAGTTTAAAAATGACTGGAAATATACTATTTGCATCTCAATCGTTCGCAGGAATAAAATAGCGGTAATTTTCATCTGCATGCTGGTTATTGGGCTGAAAAGAAAACGAAACAACGCGTTCGGGAAAGGAAGTGGTGGGCAGTCGCAGAATCGAACTGCGGACACGAGGCTTTTCAGGCCTCTGCTCTACCGACTGAGCTAACTGCCCGTGACCTTTAACTTTACACTTTTGCGTTTTGCAGTGTCAAGCCGCAGAGGGTATCCTGCGTAACCCTTGAGTTTACGGGTGCATTTAAGGTAGGCGCAGGCTGACGCCGACAACAATGTAGTGGTCGAGCAATGTTTTAAAGGATGGAGTAAAATAGAAAGCCGAATTATTATTGGATTTCAGAAGATGAGCAAAGAGATATGACTACTCCGGTTTTGCTGAAAAATTTGTTTCTCTACGGGCCTGCGGTGATCTCAGGCGCCCTTCTCGTATGCTGTTTTCCAACCTTTGATCTTTACCTTATTGCCTGGGCAGCGTTGGTCCCCTTTTTCGTATCCCTCTATGACAAAACGCCGAAGGAAGCGTTTAAAGCCGGTTTTCTTCTTGGTGTCCCCTATTTTTTTGGAACATTATACTGGATATACCACTCGATTAATCATTACGGGGGCGTTTCTCTGCCGGGCAGTATCGCCCTTGTCGTTCTCCTCTGTCTCTATCTCAGCATCTATCCGGCTGTCTTCGGTTTTTTGTTTACGATCACCATCAGGAACACAAAGCTCCCGGCCCTTTTCATTGCGCCGGTTTTCTGGACAGTTCTTGAGTTTCTGCGCTCTTACCTGTTCACCGGTTTCCCGTGGTCAAGCATTGGGTACTCTCAATATAAATTTCTTACCGTTATCCAGATAGCCGACGTCACCGGCATTTACGGAGTTTCGTTCCTCGTGATAGCGGTAAACGGTTTGCTGGCCGACATGTTTATTATGAAGAAACGGTCAAAAGACATGCCCCTGTTTCCGCTCTCGCACACCCTTATCGGTGCCGCCGTTCTTACGGTCACGCTCGTTATAACCGTCATTTACGGTCAGGTGCGGCTGAGAGAAGAGAGACCGGGAATCCCTGTTAAGGCAAGCATTGTCCAGGGGAATATCGAACAGAACAAAAAATGGGAGACTGCTTACCAGGATACGGTGATGGAAACGTATAAAGATCTTTCCCTAAAGGCGGTTTCTGCCAATCCGTCAATGATAATATGGCCGGAGACCGCCGTGCCGTTTATGTTCAATGAAGACAAATACTATACGGAAGAACTGATGGACTTTCAAAACCAGCTCGGCAGAGATCTCCTTTTCGGAAGTGTCCTGATAAAGGGGAAATCCGGCGAACGCTATCAGCTTTCAAACAGCGCTGTGTTGCTCAATGACACTGGTAAGGTGACGTATATGTATGATAAAATACATATGGTTCCTTTTGGCGAATACGTCCCCTTGCAAAAACTCCTTTTTTTTATCAATAAGCTCGTTGCAGGAATAGGAGATTACACTGCCGGAGAGAGGTATGTGAGGGCGGTCACTCCGTTCGGAGATTTTGCCACGCTTATATGTTATGAAATAATTTTTCCCGGCCTTGTACGGAAATTTTATGCGAACGGTGGAGACTTTATGGTAAACATTACGAACGACGCCTGGTTCGGGAGGACTACTGGTCCGTATCAGCATTTCAGTATTGCGGTTTTCCGGGCTGTTGAAAACAGAAAACCTTTGATTCGGGCTGCAAATACGGGCATCTCGGGTTTTATAGACAGCAGCGGGAGAATTATTGCAGAAACAGGACTTTTTGAAAGGGTTTTGCTCACAGAACAGCTAAAAACAGATTCCACGAGGAGTTTTTACTCGAAATACGGCGACCTTTTTACCTATCTCTGTATTATTATATCCGTCGTTTTGGCGGCAAACTTGTTCGGTAAGGCAAGAATCACGTAATTTATTTTAGGGAGGAAGTATGCTTATTCAGGATGCGTTGAAAGAGGAATTATCAGACCTGAGAAACAAACTGGAATCATTACGAGGTTATCTTTGATTTACCCGGGTTAAAAGAGGAAATTCAAAGAATAAAAAAAAGTCTGTCCTCAGAAGAGGTGTGGTCATCCCCTCAACTGACCCGCGACCTCTCGAAAAGAAAATCCAACCTTGAGGGTATCGTGTTGCATTTTGAGTCACTGGCCGATAAGCTCACCTATCTGGAAGAAGCCATTGACATCCTTGAAGAAGAAAGCGGCGGTCTTTTTCTGAACGACTTACAGAAAGAGATAAAAGGTCTCCGGGAAGAACTGGATTTGCTCGAGATTGAGAACCTTCTTTCCGGTGAAATGGATAAAAACAACGCCATCGTCGCTATACATCCGGGTGCCGGCGGTACGGAAAGCCAGGACTGGGCCCAGATGCTGATGAGGATGTACCTGAGGTGGGCGGAAAGGCACGCGTTCAAGCCCCAGGTCGTTGATCTGCAGACCGGCGATGAGGCAGGGATAAAAAGCGCCACCTTAACCGTTTCCGGTCCATATGCGTATGGTCTATTGAGATCTGAGGCAGGGGTACACAGGCTCGTCAGGATCTCCCCGTTTGATCAAGGTAAGAGAAGACATACCTCTTTTGCCGCAGTTCTTGTCTATCCCGAGGTAGAAGAAGACATTCCGCTGGAAATCAAAGAAGACGATATAAAAATGGATACTTTCAGGGCCTCCGGCGCCGGGGGACAGCATGTGAATAAGACATCCTCTGCTGTGAGACTCACCCATTTACCGACCGGCATCGTCGTAAGCTGTCAGAATGAACGTTCTCAGTATAAAAACAGGACTATTGCGATGAAGATTCTGAAGGCGCGGCTGTATGATCTGCAATTGAAGGAGCAGGAAAAAAAGATTGACGTTTTTAAGGGAGATAAAAAAGGTATTGCATGGGGCAGTCAGATACGGTCATATACTCTTCAGCCCTACAGAATTGTGAAAGACCATAGAACTGATATTGAGACAGGAAATGTCGATGCTGTTCTCGATGGAGCTCTTGATGATTTTATTAAGGCATATTTGAAAAAGAAGTGAAACGTATTTTTTTCTTCTACTGTATTTATGTATATATAGTAAAGTAGTAACCGTAGTAGAGGGTGTGAAAATGTGAAGAACCATTTTTTTTTGTGCTGAAACAACCGCTTTCCGGTGTTGATAAAAAGTTGGCCAGAGGGGGAAATTTTGAACAGGTTTTCATTAAAAAATAATCGACAATTCCACAAACAGATTCATAACAATTTTCTTGTCTTACCGGTTAATAGTTGGATATAATGGTACACCCCCCGATCAAGTTACTAACAATTGTTGGTAACTTGTTAATGGTTTCGTACTATGACTAATATGACGCTCGAAGAGATATGGAATAAGACTCTTATCAAGATCGAGGAGAAAGTGGGAAACAATATCCTTGATCTCTGGTTTCGGCCGATTAAGCTCACGCAACTCAAGGAACAGCACATTATGATCGACATTCCCAACAGGTTCTTTAAAGACTGGATAGAAGATAACTACCCGGACATCATAACGGAATCTGTTGGCAGCATAATGGGGTATCCGGTGAGCGTGCGCTATCGCATTGCCGAGAAGATCGATCCGGATCTTAAAAAATTGGATATGCGTATGGAAAACCGAAGACAGAAGCTCGCGAGCAAGGGCATTTATCTTAATCCGAAATATACATTTGAGCATTTTATTGTCGGATCAAGCAATCAATTCGCCCAGGCAGCTGCACGGGCAGTTGCCGATGCCCCGGGCAAAGTTTACAACCCGTTATTCATTTATGGGGGAGTCGGGCTCGGAAAAACGCATCTGATGACTGCAATCGGGAATGCTGTGATCGATAAAAAGCCGGATATCGCTATCATCTATGTTTCTGCAGAACAGTTTACGAATGAAGTTGTATCGGCCATACGGCATGAGAAGATGGGGGAGCTCAAGGACAAGTACAGAAACGTCGATCTTTTACTCCTTGATGATATTCATTTCATCGCCAATAAAACCCAGACACAGGAGGAGTTTTTCCACACCTTTAATGCGATCTACGAACGGCAGAAACAGATTGTGATATCAAGCGACAGACCTCCAAAGGAGATCGGCGCCGTCACCGACCGTTTACGATCGAGGTTCAGCATGGGGCTCATCGCCGATATTCAGCCGCCGGAGCTCGAGACAAAGGTAGCGATATTGAAGAAAAAGGCTGACATGGAAAAAATATACATCCCTGACGAGGTTGCGTATTACCTGGCGTCGAAAGTAAAATCTAACATCCGTGAATTGGAGGGCTGTCTCATACGCCTCGGTGCCCAGGCATCGCTAACCGGAAAGCCGATTACTATAGAGATGGCGAAGACTATCCTGCATGATCTTATTGAAGAGGACGAAAAACCGGTCACAACGGATCATATCCAGAAAGTGGTATGCGAGCATTTTGCACTTAAATTGACCGATATTAAAGCAAAAAAGAGGACAAGGGAGATTGCCATCCCGCGGCAGATTGCGATGTACTTAAGCAGGCATCTGACAGGTCTGTCTCTCAGCGATATCGGAAAAAACTTCGGCGGCAAAGACCATGCGACGGTCATTTATGCCTGTAAGCAGATAGAGGAAAAGAGGGCAAAAGAGGAGGCTTTCAACAGGATGATTGAGGGCCTGCTGCGGAAGATACAGTGATGCAAGACAATTTTACCCAAAGGTTGCGGATACAAAGGGAGGAGACCGAATGAAACTGAGTGTATCAAAAGATGAGATGCAGGAGAAGCTTGCGAATATTCAGAATATCGTGGAAAAGAAAAATACCATGCCCGTATTAAGCCATTTTCTTCTCAGCGCGGGGAAAAAAGGTTCATATATTATCGCGACCGACATCGAGACAGCACTCAAAGAACCTCTTACTGTGACTATAGAGAAGGAAGGAAAGCTCTGTATCCCTGCAAGAAAGCTTTTCGAGATTGTCAGGGAAATGGAAGGGGAATTATCATTTGAAGCAATAAACGAGCAGTGGCTCAGAGTCAAATCCGGTGCGAGCGATTTCAAGCTCGCCTGTCTTCCCCATACGGATTTCCCGGCATGGCCATCCGGTCTCGGCGGGGATACCGTTGAGGAAATAACCATTGACGCCCCTGTTCTCCTTGAAATGGTAGAAAAAACCCTTTACTCCGCAGGAGAAAGCGATACGAGATATACGCTCAATGGGCTTCTCTTTCATGTTAAGCCTGAAAATAAAACGTTTACCGTAGTCGGAACCGACGGTCACAGGCTCGCATTAATCATAAGACCGATTGAGACTGAACTGAAAGAAGAAAAAAGGTTTATTGTGCCGCGGAAAGCGGTTTCTGAACTGAGACGGTTTCTTTCCACAAAACCGGAGGACAACGACAAAAACGGCAAAGTAAAGATGTCCATCGGAGAAAAACACGTGCTTTTCGGCGTGGGGGAAATACAGTTTCTTACAAGACTCATCGACGGGGCTTACCCGAATTATGAAAATGTGCTTCCCCAGTCGAATGAAAGGAAGATGTCTTTTGGACGGGATGCCTTTGTCAGAGTGCTTCGCAGGGTATCGGTGATGTCCAGGGAAAGAGCGAGCGCTGTGCGTTTTGACCTTGAAGAGGATAAACTCACGGTGTTGTCTTCGAGTCCCGAACTGGGAGAGGCAAAAGAAGAGATCGCCGTTGATTACAAAAGCGATACCCTTACGCTTGGATTTAATGCACGGTATGTGCTGGATGTCCTTGGAGCGATGACATCGGAAACGGTAACCTTTGAACTGCAGGACCCGTTAAGCCCTGTTCTTGTAAAAGAGGGAGGGAATGAGGAGTATAAGTGTGTGATTATGCCGATGAGGATATAACAGCAAGTAGTAACTGGCTCAAAAATAGAATTAATATTGATTGAAAAATCTCCCCTAACCCCTCTTTGCAAAAGAGGGTATTATTCCTCCCTTTGGGAAAGGGAGGTTAGGAGGGATTTCACATTTATGTTGTTATTAAACGGTAAAGTAATTTTTTGACTAAAAAATGAGGATACATGGAAGAAAAAAATAGAAACGGAAATGAGTCTTATACTGCTGACGACATAAAAGTATTGAAAGGCCTGGACGCTGTCCGGAAAAGGCCTGCAATGTATATCGGCTCAACAGGCATCGAAGGGCTTCACCACCTTGTCTATGAAGTCGTAGACAACAGTGTCGATGAGAGCCTTGCCGGTTATTGCAACAATGTAGACGTGATCGTCCACCTTGACGGAAGCTGCACCGTCATCGACGACGGCAGGGGCATACCAACCGAAATACACGCTGAAGAAGGGCGCTCCGCAGCAGAGGTGGTTCTCACCGAGCTGCATGCAGGGGGAAAGTTCGAATCCAAGGCATACCGGATATCCGGCGGGTTGCACGGGGTAGGGGTGTCTGTTGTCAACGCGCTATCCGAATGGCTTGAGATTGAGATAAAACAGAACGGTACCGTTTATCAGCAACGTTTTGAAAGGGGCACTCCAACCGCACCCCTCGCTATTGTCGGAAAGACAAAAGGCAGGGGGACAAAGATCACGTTTAAGCCGGACTCAGAAGTATTCGAGATCATGGAATTCAGCTGGGATATCCTCGTTCAACGTTTGCGGGAGCTTGCTTTTCTCAACAGGGGGCTGAAAATAAGTCTGTTGGACGAACGGACAGAAAAAAATCAGGAATTCCATTACAGCGGCGGGATCGTATCGTTTGTTGAACATCTTAACAAGAACAAGACGCCGGTCCATCCCAAACCTATATATATATCAGGCGAAAAAGGGGATGTGATCGTTGAAATCGCCCTTCAGTATAATGACGGCTATTCAGAGACGATCTATACCTATGCCAACAATATCAATACAAGAGAAGGCGGAACCCATCTCATAGGCTTTAAATCCGCATTGACGAGAACGGTAAACAGCTATGCTACTTCATCAGGACTCCTGAAAGACAATAAAGAAACACTTTCCGGGGATGATATCAGGGAGGGGCTGACAACGGTCATCAACGTAAAACTCATGAATCCCCAATTTGAAGGCCAAACAAAGATGAAGCTCGGAAACAGCGAGATAAAAGGGATTGTGGAATCCATCGTGAATGATACCCTCGGCACGTATTTTGAAGAAAACCCTTCTGTCGCGCGAAAGATTGTCGAAAAGGCGCTTCAGGCTTCACGGGCGAGAGAAGCGGCCCGTAAGGCGAGAGAACTTACGAGGAGAAAGGGGGCTCTTGAGGATTCCGGCCTTCCGGGCAAACTTGCAGACTGCTCTGAAAAAGACCCTGCAATGAGTGAATTGTTTATTGTCGAGGGTGACTCTGCCGGCGGTTCTGCAAAGCAAGGCCGGGACAGGCGTTCACAGGCGATCCTTCCTTTGCGGGGCAAGATATTGAATGTTGAAAAGGCCCGATTCGATAAGATGCTCGGCTCGGAGGAGATAAAAATACTCATAACAGCATTGGGCACCAGCATAGGGCCTGATGATTTCAACATAGCGAAGATACGGTATCATAAAGTTATTCTCATGACAGATGCCGATGTCGACGGCGCACATATCAGAACATTGCTGCTCACCTTTTTTTACCGGCAGATGCCTCAGGTTATAGAAAAGGGATATCTCTATATCGCACAGCCGCCGCTCTTTAAGGTGAAAAAGGGCAGGACGGAGAAATACATTCAGAACGAATCAGAAATGCTGAATATGCTCTTTGAGCTTGCAGCGGATGAAGTCGAGCTTCCGGTCAAAGGGCAGCCGATGAAGGGAAAAGCGCTTATTTCTCCTCTTAAACGGCTCTATAAATTTGAACGGCTGATGGAATGGTTCGAGCGGAGAAGGAAGGCACCTGACATTCTGCTGTTCGTCCTCCAATCCGGAATGAACAAGGATACGTTGAAAGACAAAAATAAGGTCGAAGAAATCCTGAATACATTAAAGGAAAAAGACCAGAGCGTTGCTATCGGGGAAATTCAGCTTGACGAAGAACACCAGACATTCGGCGTTGAGCTAAGGAGACAGAACTATAAAATCAGTCTTGATACCAACTTCATCACCTCTCCTGAGTTCAGGGAACTTGAAAACTTGTTTAGCATTATAAAAGATCTCGGCAGTGTTCCGTACAAGGTTCAGACAAAGGACGGCGTTAAAGAAACGGTCAAGAGCAAAGAGCTTCTTGAGTTCATTCTCGCAACCGCGAAGAAAGGGCTTTCGATTCAGCGCTATAAAGGGCTCGGTGAGATGAATCCGCAGCAGCTTTGGGAGACGACAATGGAACCGGACAAAAGAACACTCCTCCAGGTGACGGTTCAGGATTCAGTCGCAGCGGATGATATTTTTACGGTACTCATGGGGGACCAGGTAGAACCGAGAAAGGAATTCATCACCACCCATGCGTTGGAGGCGAGGAACATTGATATCTAAAAGGGTGTGTAGGGTGCAATAACGTTTGTCCTCTTTAAGAAAGCACAATCGCTGACTGTTCCTCCCTAAAACGCGCATTCGAGATCACAACATCCGAAAGTTCGAATCCACATAGAAAGAAAACGATAGCTTTGTTTTTCAACAAAACAATTTTGGATTATCGTATCACATCCAGAATAATCAGTGCACCAACAGGGATCGGTATCGACCCGCTGACAATCCAGGTGCTACTTGGCTTAGCGCCAGATTTGGGCTTCCACATACTGTGATCGAATACCCATGTATTTTTGACTGTAACCCTGGTTTTGGGTTTCAGTTCCCTTCCATTCCAGGTGTAGGTTTTTGTGAGAGTAGCCCCAGTTTTAGGTTTAAGTTCTTTGCCGGTCCACACGTAGGTATTATTAAAAGTAGCCCTTGTTTTTGGTTTCAATTCCTTACCGTTAAGCAATACCATCAATTATAAGTCCTTTTGGTTTATTATTAATAATGGAAAAAGACATGATACAAATACTGGAATTAGCAGTTATTATCGGAATAATCCCTGCGTTTATAGCCCGAAATAAAGGGAAAAACTTTTTTTTGTGGTGGTTTTATGGTTTTATGTTATTTATAGTGGCGTTGCCCCATTCATTATGGATTACACCTGAGAATCAAAAGGTCAAACAAGAGCAGATGTCAAAGGGGATGAAAAAATGTTTTTATTGCACTGAATTGATAAAACAAGAAGCTAAAGTTTGTCAGTACTGTGGGAAGTTGCTGCATGATTAAAAAAGCAATCGTAGACATAGACAATACCCTGTGGCAATTTTGTGATGTCTTCTATGAGGAACTGAAAAAGATAAACAAGGACTTTCCGACAACAGAAAATTGGACACACTGGGATTTTCGGGAAAAGTAATGGAAACACACCCCTTCATCTGTCAAACAAACGACGGACAGGCCCTGCAAAATCTGTCTTGCATATTGATGGAGCAGTCAGGGCACTCACAATCAGGGAGTACCCACCCCTGTACCGTCCAAGAGGGGAAGGGGAATCTATGAATATGCTTCGTCGTGGGGGCCGATGGTGATAAAGATGAGGGTTTTATTGTCAAATTCTTTGCAAATTGAAGACGAACAGCCCACAACTTTCTCTAATTTCTTTGCACGGCATTCTTCGCAGATTGAGAAAATGAATCTGAAAGATTTTGTAACCCTTGCAGAGCGAAGTCCTTTGAGTTCACCGACAAGCAGTTCACTTTTGCAATTTGTATATGGGTTTTTAGACAGGAGTTCAGCCTTTTGAGCAATCAATTTTTTAAGGTGTCGATATTTCTTGGCCTGTTTGAGAAATTCAGGAGTGAAATATGGGTTATAAATTTTCCATTACCTCTTCGAGAGATAATAGTTTTGCTCCGGTACGAAGCTGTTGTTTTGCACGATTGAGAGACTGCATTAATTCTTTACTTGACATGATTTTCAGCGTTTCGCTGATTCTCTTCCAGTCATCGATACTTAAGATAACAGATTTTGGTTTGCCTTCCGGTGTTGTTATAAACTCAACCTTTGGTAATTCAAGAGTTTTTAGCATTATTAAATCTCCTTTTAGATATCAACGGTTTCTAAGTCAACTTTACCATATGCAGAATTTGACTGTCAAAAAAATCCCCTCCCGGAAGGCCGTTCACTTAATATTTTTGCACATTGGTAGGAAAATGTTATACTTTATTGCATCAAGATGACATATTTCTTTGCACTAAAGAAATAAACCAATATAATCAAGGAGACAAATGTCATACTTTACTGCACCCTACACTAAAAGGGTGTTAAGACAATCAATAATCCATATCCTGTTTCTTCTGACTGTTTCGGTCCTTTTCCTCCTCCCTGCGTGCGGGGGGAAAGAGGTGAAAAAGGTTTCACCGGAGTCACTGCTGGCTCAGGAGGCCTTCGAACTTGCAGAGACGTTGAAAAGCGCCTATGTAAGGAAAGACCGGGCAGCTCTTGAAATATATTCTACCCAAGATGCGTATAAAAGACTTATCGGCGATATGAAAAATTTCGATAGCGCCGAACTTACTTTTACCCCCACATGGGTAGCAATACAGGATTCAACTGTTCACCTTACGGTTTCATGGAAAGGGACCTGGTTTATGAAAGGCAAAACAACTGAAGAACGCGGAATGGCGGTCTTTGTGTTTGAAGGAACGCCTTTAAAGCTCGGCAAGATCCAGAGAGCAAATCCGTTCCGCCAGCCAGAATAAAAGCGTAACCGTACCATTTACCTGCCCGTATACTCAATAAATTGCATTTTTCGGATTTATTGACATAATAAGTAGTCCTCTCTGACGCTTCATGACATATCATAGGGAACGCAGACACCAAATATGATATGATCCAAATCGTACNAATAGTTGCAACCCACTGTAATATAGANATATTTTATTTAAAAAGTCGATAAGGGATTTTTCTTGACAATGGTATAAATATTGCTATGTTTAATTATAGTAGGAGGTATCAATGAAAATACGAAAGATGATTATCGATATACTTTGTTTCTGTGCAGTATGTCTCTTCACCTCTCAAGCCGGGGCTTTTATGACCGGCTTAAGCACCGAAGAGCTCACCCGATCATCGGAGGCGGTTGTTGTTGGAAATGTGGAAGACATAGAATCCCGGTGGAATGAAGACGGCACCTCAATCGTAACGACCGCTTCGGTCGTTGTCGAAGAAGTAGTGCGGGGAAGGGTTATATACCAAAGGATTACTGTCGAGTATGAAGGCGGAGAAATAGGGGAGATAGGTCTGAAGGTATCGGATGTATCGCCGTTGGAAAGCGGCGAAAGAGTTATCTTGTTCCTTAAATCCGTGAAAAACAAAAGAAACGTCCGTGCTTATAGTATCGTCGGTAAAGGACAGGGCAAGTATACCGTAGGACATGACGGAATCGCCAGAAAAAGGGGCTTTTCGCTTAACGCCCGGCGCGAAGTTGTCGATAACGATACCCCGGTTGAGAGGCTTATCCAAAAGATAAGGAATGTGAAATGAGAACACGCACGCAACATTTTTTTATTGTAACAGGGATATTTCTTGTCCTTGGGCTCTGTTGTGTCAATGCAATCGCATTCGAAGTAGGCACCACATCAACCGGCGCTGAGATTATGTGGGAGGCTGGCGGAGCCATATATTATATCAATTCCTCAGGGGGACCAGCCGACAATAGCACCGCCCTCCAGGCAGCCATGCAGACGTGGACAGATGTGCCCTCTTCATCATTTGTATTTGTCTACAGCGGGACAACATCGAGTACTGCACATGGTGCAAATGACGGGACGAACATCGTCACCTTTGGCCCGATGGGAACATCCGATGGTATATTGGCGGTGAACCATTTCTGGTTCTATACGTCTACAGGGCAGCTTATCGACAGTGATATCAAGTTCAATACAAGTTATAGCTGGGCAGCAAACGGCGGGGCTGGATTTTTTGATATACAGAATGTAGGAACACATGAGCTTGGTCATTCACTCAGCCTGGAAGATCTTTATAATTCGGCCGATTCAGAAAAAACCATGTATGGGTATGCTTCCGCCGGAGAAACGAAGAAGAGGACATTAGATCAGGACGATATTGACGGCATAACCTATTTATACCCCGGGTCCGTATCCTATGGGTTAACAGTGAACGTAACCCCGTCGAACGGGGGAACAGTGACGGCGGGCGGGATCAGTTGTCCTGGGGACTGTACGGAGACGTACAGTTCAGTGACAACGGTGAATGTAAATGCGAGTGCAGGGAGCGGATGTACCTTCAGCAGCTGGAGTGGCTGCAACAGCGTATCAGGGACAAGCTGCACGGTGACAGCGGATGCGAACAAGAGCGTAACAGCGAACTTCAGCTGTAGCGTTGGTAACCCGATAGGGGAAGCGGTAGACAATACAGGGCTGACATGGACAACAGGAGGCAACGCGAACTGGGCATCCCAGACGACGGTGTCGTACAATGGGGGAGATGCAGCCAAGAGCGGAACGATAAGCCACAATCAAAGTACATGGGTACAGACGACGGTGGCGGGACCGGGAACGCTGAGTTTTTACTGGAAGGTATCGTCTGAAGGCAACTATGACTACTTGCGGTTTTATATAGACGGGGCGGAGCAGAGCGGGAGGATAAGCGGAGAAGTGAACTGGCAGCAGAAGAGCTACACAATTCCGTCGGGGAGTCATACGGTGAAGTGGGCGTACACAAAAGATGGAAGTGTTAGCAAGGGTTCAGATGCAGGGTGGCTGGATAAGGTTGAATT
>Ga0031656_10000028_pt1 | contig 33026 bp, 27 predicted proteins | sample FrelakmetDIP11DI_FD_55080 | JGI IMG/M metagenome (GOLD analysis project Ga0031656, IMG submission 55080) | Freshwater lake sediment microbial communities from the University of Notre Dame, USA, for methane emissions studies - DIP11 DI | ecosystem: Environmental > Aquatic > Freshwater > Lake >... | reverse complement strand
TCCTCGAGCCAGTCGAACACCAGCGAGTGCCAGTGCACGCGCTGCACGTAGGCTCGTGTTTCGTTGTAAGGGATGTTCTCAACCCAGACATCGGCCTCCATCGAGGCGGGCGGGAGCCAACGGCGAACGGCGCCGGGACCTGCGTTGTAGCCGGCAATGGCGAGCGGCAGCTGCCCGTCGGCGCGATCGAGCAATTCGCGCAGGTATGCCGAGCCGAGCGGCACGTTGACCGAAGGTGTCAGCAGGCTGGAACGGGACGGCTTGGGCAGACCGGCCTTTCGAGCCGTGGCCTGTGCCGTGGCCGGCAGCAGCTGCATGAGCCCGAGCGCATCGGCACTCGATGCTGCGTCGGCGCGGTACAGGCTTTCCTGGCGAATGACTGCGTAGATCAGCGAGGGCGGCAGCCTGGTGCTCGCTGCCGCGCGCCGGACTTCCTCGTCATAGGGTCTCGGATAGAGCAGCTCGTAGTCGTCGAACAGCCCGAGCTTCGCGGCGGATGCGATCGCGGGCAGGTGCCAGCCCCAGCTCGAGGCCAGCCGGACGGCCTGCACCTGACCGTCGCGATCGAGTGCGTCGAGGGCGTGTTGCCACTCGGCGTTCGCNTCACTCTGCATCGAGGCCAGCAGCAGCTCACGCGTACGCACCATGCCGGGTTCGGCCGCAGTGCGCGCGAGCAGGGCCTCGTCACGGGCGAGCGGGACCGGCGTCGGCGCGTAACGCTGACCCGTGCGGATCGCTGACAGCGCTGCGTACCAGTTGTCGGTGGGCAGCACCGCGGCGTAGCCGGCGCGCGCCGCCTCCCGGTCGCCCAGCTGCTCGGCCGCCCGCGCCGACCAGTAGCGCCAGCGATTCTGGTTGCGCAGAGATTCCGGCATTGCCGCGATNCCGTCCCGGACGCGTGTCCAGTTGCCGGTCCACAGCGCGGCGCGGACCTGCCACTCGTGCGAACGCTCGTCGAAGTCCTCCGGCCGACCCAGCGCGAAGAACTCGAGTGCGCGCGGATGACGGCTCCATGACAACGGCAGCGCCACCGCCAGCGCATACGGGCTGGCCGCGGCGGGGTCGAGGCCGCGCGCCTGCACCAGCGACGCATAGCTGGCCGCGGCAGCCTCGGCATCGGCACGCGCGTAGCGGCGCCAGCCCTCGAGCAGCGCCGCCGGCTCTACGGCGCGCGCTGGCTCCGCAATCAGTGCTTCCACGGTCGCGCGCGGCCGCTCGATCAGTGCTGCCCACTGCAGGATCGGCGCGGCCCGGGATTCGGGCAGGGATTTCGCAAGGAAGCGCGCGAGCCCGGCCTCGCCCTCGGCGAGCGCGAGGCGCGCCCGGCGCTCGATGAGATCCGGCGTCAGCCGGCCCTGCGCCCGCAGCCAGTCAAAGGCGGGGTCACAGGCCGGCGGCAGGCTCCGCGGTTCCAGCCACGTCTCGATGACTTCATCCGCGAGCCCTTCGATGCGACCGAGCGCGACCCGGGCAGCGAGCGCGTTGCAACGCGCCGCAGTCGTGTCGTCCACGTCCTTGCGGTATGCCGCGAGGTAACGCTCCCAGTCCTTGCGCCCGGCGAGCGTCATGAGCCAGGCCCGCCGAAGCGAACGCGCGACCGGTTCGTCGCCATGCTCCCGGAGAAAGGCCTCGATACTGGCGGCCGCGGCGGGATCCGCGAGCCGGTTCCGCAGTCGGGTCGCCACGATGTAGGGGTAGAGCGGATAGTTCTGAAGGGATTCGCTGTCGGCGACGATGGCGGTCTTCCCCGCGACAGCGGCCGCATAGGCGGACTGAAACTCCGCGCGGGCGGCCGTCTGCAGTTCGCCCTGGGCATGGCTGGTCGCCGCAGACAGGATCGCCAGCAGTCCGAGGATACGGGCCCGATTCCCGGTAGCACACAGCATGCGCGGAGTGTAGCCGGCCGCCGGTACCGAGGGCGCCCCGAGGTTTCGCGGACCACCGCGAGGGCCTCTCGGAAACCACTGTTAGCAACCCTGGCTGGGGTACCTCAGACTGGCGGGCACGTCCGTCTGAACCCAGAAGAAGGGGGACCTTTCCATGCTCTATTCCGGACCCGCTTTCAGCGCTGCGGCGCTGAACGACGGCATCGTCGAACTGAAGTTCGACCTGACCGGCGACTCCGTCAACAAGCTCAACCAGACCGCACTGCGCGACTTCGACGCAGCCACCCAGGCGATCGCGAAGGACCCATCGGTGAAGGGCGTGATCGTCACGTCCGGCAAGCCGGTGTTCATCGTCGGCGCCGACGTCACCGAGTTCGGCGGCATGTTCGCCGGGGGCGAGGAGGGGGTGGCCAAGAGCGTGCTCGAGGTCAACCGGATGCTCAGCCGCTTCGAGGACCTGCCGTTTCCGACGGTCGCGGCGATCAACGGCGTCTGCCTCGGCGGCGGGCTGGAGCTCGCGCTCGCCTGCGACTACCGCGTGGCCTCCACCGCAGCCTCGATGGGCTTCCCCGAGGTGAAGCTCGGCATCTTCCCCGGCTTCGGCGGCTCGGTGCGCATGCCGCGCGTCATCGGTATCGACAACGCTGTCGAATGGATCGCGACCGGCTCCGACAAGAAGCCCGATGCGGCCCTCAAGGACGGCGCGGTGGACGCCGTGGTCGCGCCCGAGCAGCTGCGCGACGCCGCGCTGGCGCTGGTGAAGCAGGCCATCGCNGGCAAGCTCGACTGGAAGGCGAAGCGCGCCGAGAAGCTTGCGCCCGTGAAGCTCAATGCGATCGAGCAGATGATGGCGTTCACGAGTTCCATGGCGGTGGTCGGCGGCAAGGCCGGCCCGAACTATCCCGCGCCGATGCTCGCCCTGCGCAGCATGCAGGAGTCGGCCGGCAAGGGCCGCGACGACGCGCTGGCCATCGAGGCGAAGTACTTCGCCAAGGCGGCGGTGACGCCGCAGGCCAATGCGCTGATCGGGCTGTTCCTGGCCGACCAGATCGTGAAGAAGACCGCCGGCGGCTGGTCCAAGAAGACGACCAAGGAGATCAAGCAGGCGGCCGTGCTCGGCGCCGGCATCATGGGCGGTGGCATCGCCTACCAGAGCGCGGTGAAGGGAACGCCCATCATCATGAAGGACATCCGTTCCGACGCGCTCGACCTCGGCATGAACGAGGCCGGCAAGCTGCTGTCGGGCCAGGTTGAGAAGGGCCGGATCAAGGCCGACGCGATGAGCGCCACGCTTTCGCGCATCCGCCCGACGCTCAACTACGGCGACTTCAAGGACGTGGACATCATCATCGAGGCCGTCGTCGAGAACCCGAAGGTCAAGAAGGCGGTGTTCGCAGAGCTCGAGGGCCTGATTCGCGAGGACACGATCATCGCCTCGAACACCTCGACGATCTCGATCAGCTTCCTCGCCGAAGGACTCAAGCGTCCGCAGAACTTCGTCGGCATGCACTTCTTCAACCCGGTGCACATGATGCCGCTGGTGGAGGTGATCCGCGGCAAGCTGTCCTCCGACGAGGCGGTCGCTGCCACGGTGAAGCTCGCGCAGAAGATGGGCAAGACGCCGGTGGTCGTGAACGACTGCCCGGGGTTCTTCGTCAACCGCGTGCTGTTCCCATACTTCGCCGGCTTCCACATGCTGCTGCGCGACGGCGCGGACTTCATGGCGGTGGACAAGGCCATGGAGAAGTTTGGCTGGCCGATGGGCCCGGCGTACCTGATGGACGTGGTCGGCATGGACACCGCCGTGCACGCCGCCGGCGTGATGGCCGAGGGTTTCCCGGACCGCATGAAGCCCGACTTCAAGAGCACGACGCAGGTGCTGGTCGAGCACAAGCGCTACGGCCAGAAGTCCGGCAAGGGCTACTACAGCTATGCGCCGGACAAGAAGGGCAGGCCGAAGAAGAGCCCGGACCCCGAGACCGCCGAGCTGATCAAGGACGTGGTCGCGGCCAGGAAGGACTTCGCGCCCGAGGAGATCGTCGCGCGCTGNATGGTACCGATGGTCAATGAGGTCGCGCGCTGCCTCGAGGAGAAGATCGTCGCCTCGCCGCAGGAAGCCGACATGGCGCTCATCTATGGCATCGGCTTCCCGCCGTTCCGCGGCGGCGCCTGCCGCTACGTGGACCAGACGGGGGCCGCAAACTTCGTGGCGCTCGCCGACAAGTACGCCGCGCTCGGCAAGCAGTATGAGNCGCCGAAACTCTTGCGCGACATGGCGACTTCGGGCAAGAAGTTCCTCGGCTGAGTGAAGCGGCTACCACGAATTCGGGAGAGATCAAACATGAGCCTCAATCCACGCGATGTCGTCATCATCGATGGCGTACGCACTGCCATGGGCCGCTCCAAGGGCGGCATGTACCGCAACGTCCGGGCCGAGGTGCTGTCGGCCGAGCTGATCAAGGCGCTGTTCAAGCGCAACCCCACGGCCGACATGAACGAGGTGGAGGACGTGATCTGGGGCTGTGTGAACCAGACGCTCGAGCAGGGCATGAACATCGCCCGCAACGCGGCGCTGCTCGCCGGCCTGCCGCACACCGTCCCCGGCCAGACCGTCAACCGTCTGTGCGGGTCCTCGATGCAGGCACTGCACACTGCGGCCGCGCAGATCATGACCGGACAGGGCGACGTGTTCGTGATCGGCGGCGTGGAGCACATGGGTCACGTCGGCATGATGCACGGCATCGACCTGAACCCCTCGTCGTCGAAGCATTTCGCGAAGGCCTCGAACATGATGGGCCTCACGGCGGAGATGCTCGGCCGCATGCACGGCATCACCCGTGAGATGCAGGACAAGTTCGGGGTGCGCTCGCACCAGAAAGCGTGGGAAGCGACGCAGACCGGTCGTTTCAAGAACGAGATCGTCGGCATCGAGGGCCACGACGCGAACGGGTTCCGGGTCCTGTGCGAGGTGGACGAGGTGATCCGCCCCGAGACGACGCTCGAAGGGCTCGCCGCGCTGCCGCCGGCCTTCGACCCGAAGGGCGGCACGGTGACCGCCGGCACGTCGTCGGCGATCTCCGACGGCGCCGCCGCGATGCTCGTGATGAGCTACGAGCGCGCCAAGGCGCTCGGGCTGCGTCCGCGGGCCAAGGTGCTCTCGATGGCGGTGGCCGGCTGCGACCCGGCGATCATGGGCTACGGTCCGGTGCCGGCGACCAAGAAGGCGCTGAAGCGCGCCGGCCTCAAAATCGAGGACGTGAAGGTCGCCGAGCTGAACGAGGCGTTCGCCGCGCAGTCGCTGCCGTGCGTGAAGGATCTCGGCCTGATGGACCGCATGGAGGAGACCGTGAACCTCAATGGCGGCGCGATCGCGCTCGGCCATCCACTCGGCTGCTCGGGCGCGCGAATCACGACGGCACTGCTGAACACCCTGGAGCAGAAGGGCGCCGATATCGGCGTCGCCACGATGTGCATCGGCGTCGGGCAGGGCATCGCCACGATCCTGGAGCGCCAGGCCGCCTGAAGCACCACGAAACGCCACCCGGCCGGCGGGAGCGCCGCCGGCCGGAGTGCCCGAGGCCGGCGATCGCGGTCAGCGCAACAGCCTGCGGGCCTGGTTGGCGAAAACGCCGAGCGTGACGCCGCGCCGCAGCAGGGAGACCGCACGGGCTGGGCCGAGCGCGAGCAGTCCGATCGCACCGACCACGGCCAGCACGGGCGTCAGGCGCCGCACGGTCGCCACTGCGCGGTCCACCCGCGCCGCGCTCCGTTCGATCTCGGCGTAGGCCTGCCGCGCGTCGTCCCGCTGCAGCGCCACCTCGGCCTGCAGCGCCGCGCGCCGCGCCGTGAGCGCCGTGAGTCGCGAGTTCAAGGCTCCCTCCGCAGCGCGGCCAGGTCGCGGCGCAACTCGCTGCGCGTCGCGTCGAGCAGCCTCGGTTTGTCGCGCATCCGTATGCGCACCACCGCCGCCGCGACCGCCGCGAGCGCTGCGAACAGCAGCGTCACTCCCACCGCGGCGCCCATGCGGTACGTGTCCCAGAACCAGATGATCAGCGTGACGCCTGCCAGGAGCAGCGCGAGCACCGCCGACAGCGCGGCCACGAAGCCCCACAGCAGGATGCGTACTCCGCGCTCGACGTTCTCGCTGACTTCCGTGGTCAGCAGATCGACGCGCGTCAGCGTGGTCGCGAGCAGCGACCCGCCGAGCTGGACCAGCGACCGCAGCAGGCTCGTCGCCGGGGCGGACGAGATGTCCTCCCCGCTCATGCTCGGTTCACCGGCGGGCCAGCAGCACGCCGATCACGAGCCCGACGCCCGCGGCGATGCCCACCGACTGCCACGGGTTGCGCCGGACGTACTCCTCGGTCGCGATCACGGCGTCCTCGCCGTGACGCAGTGCCGCGCGCTCGGCCGACATCAGTCGGCTCCGGGCCGTCTCCAGCGAGTCGCGGATCTTCGCTCGCGCCTCGTTCATCTTCTCGCCGCCCTGGTCCGCGGAGGCTTTCATCAGCGCTTCGGCGTCGCGCATCACGGTCGCGAGGTCCGACTTCAGGGTTGCGGTCGTCACGTGTTCCGACATGTCCGTATCTCCCGACGACGCCGGCCTGGCGAGGGCCGGCAGTTGTTGCCTCGATCATCCTAGGCGCGGCACGCCTGCGCGACAATCGCGGAATTGATCCCGGTCCCGGGAGTGCGGCCGCCGGCGTCGGACAGCCCCTATCCGACCTGCATGTTTCCCCGATGCCTGCCCCAGATCGAATGGGCGATAGTCGCCAGCGTTGTCGACGCGGCCCGCGCGTCCCGCGCGGCGAGGCGTCGCCGTGTGGACGCGATTCACCCGGATTCCTTTTCCGCCATTTCCTGGGGGAGCACGATGGATACCAAGGCGAAAGACGTTGCAATGCAGATGGCTGAGGACGCCCGTCAGACCGAGTGGGAGGCCGTGAGCTTCACTGCCGAGGTCTTCAAGGGCAACCTGCGCTGGGACATGGTGCACCCTTTTCCGGCGCAGTCGCCCGAGGACAAGAAGATCGGCGACGAGTACCTCGTGAAGGTGCGTGAGGTACTCGAGAAGTACGTGGATCCGTACAAGATCGACGAGCAGGGCGAGTACCCGCGCGAGGCGCTGGAAGCCATGGCCGCCATCGGCCTCTTCGGCATGAAGATCCCGAAGGAGTACGGCGGGCTCGGGCTGACGGTGACCAACTATGCGCGCGTGCTGGGGCTGATCGGCAGCTACTGCTCGAACACGGTCACCTATCTCTCGGCGCACCAGAGCATCGGAGTGCCACAGCCGCTGCGTGAGTTCGGCACCGAGGAACAGAAGCGCAAGTTCCTGCCGCGGCTGGCCGCGGGCGAGATCTCGGCCTTCGCGCTCACCGAGCCCGACGTGGGCTCGGATCCCGCGCGCATGTCTACGATCGCCACGCCCACCGAGGACGGCAAGGCGTTCATCCTGAACGGCGACAAGCAGTGGTGCACCAACGTCACCGACCCCAAGACCACGCTGATCGCCGTGCTCGCGCGAACGCCGGACAAGGAACTGCCGAACGGCAAGAAGATCCCGCAGATTTCCTGCTTCGTCGTCGAGACGGCGTGGCCGGGCGTCGAGCGCGTGCGTCGCTCCACGTTCATGGGCCTGCGTGGCATTGCGAACGGCTCGGTGACCTTCAAGAACGTGGTCGTCCCGGCCGAGAACCTGATCGGCAAGCCTGGCGAGGGCCTCAAGATCGCGCTCGCGACCTTGAACGTCGGGCGCCTCGGCCTGCCGGCCGCGGGCATCGGCGTAGGCATGGCGTTCGTCGAGGATGCCCGCTGGTGGATCACGGCGCGCCAGCAGTGGGGTCAGCCGGTCGGCAAGCACCAGGCGATTGCCAAGATGGTCGCCAACTACGCGGCCCACCTGTTCGCGATGAAGAGCATGGTGTATCTGACCTGTGCGTTCGCGGACCACAAGAAGGCGGACATCCGCCTCGAGGCCGCCGCCGCCAAGTACTTCTGCTCCGAGACCTTGTACCGCATCCTCGACGACTACCTGCAGGTGCGCGGCGGCCGCGGCTACGAGCGGGCGACGTCGCTGTACGAGCGTGGCGAGCGTCCCACCAGCGTCGAGATGGCGATCCGCGACATGCGCGTCGGGCGAATCTTCGAGGGCTCCTCGCAGGTGATGCACCTGATCATGGCGCGCGAAGCGCTCGACACTCACTTCAAGCTGGTGATGCCGATCATCCAGCCGAAGCCCGGCCAGAAGGTGTCGAAGGGCGAGGCGATGATGAAGGCGGCGGGCTTCTACTCGACGTGGCTGCCGAAGCTTTTCATGCCCGAGACCGGGCACCACTTCGAGGCGAGGAACCTCAACGAGATCAACCGGAAGCACCTCGCCTACGCCGGCAAGACCAGCAAGCTGCTGGCGCGGCGGCTGTTCGCGACGATGGCGAAATACGGGCCCAAGCTCGAGAAGGAGCAGCTGATCCTCGGCAATTTCGTCGACATCGGCGTGGACCTGTTCGTCATGGCGACGACGCTGTCGTACGCGGACTACCTGCTGGCGCAGAACCCGTCCGACCAGAGCCCGCAGGAACTCGCCGACCTGTTCTGCCGGGAGGCGCGCCGTCGCATCGAGGCGAACTTCCGCGCGGTGAAGTCGAACAACAATCGCTCCTACCGCAAGGTCGCCGGTCTGTTCATGGACGGCAACCTCGGCTGGCTGGCAGAAGGCTCGACCAATCCGATCCCGCCGCAGTACCGCGACTGGGAGAAGAACGACTTCGAGCACCCGGCGCGTACGGCAGCCGCAGGCAAGTCGCCGACCGGTAAGCCCGACGAACGTAAATCGGCGGCCTGAAGCAGCACGGGGCGGGCGGCGGGTTCGTCGCTCGCCCCGCAGTCGTAGACAGACTGGCGGGAGGACGCCGATGGGCAGCTGCCTCGTCACGGGCGCGAGCCGGGGTATCGGCCTCGAACTGTGCCGCCAGCTCCGCGCGCGCGGCCATGCGGTGACGGCGGCTTGCCGGCGCGGCTCCACCGGGCTCGCCGCACTGGGTTGTCGCGTTGTCGAAGGCGTCGAAGTCACCGACGACGCGGCCGTGGGGCGTCTCGCCGCAACGATCGCTGGTGAGCGCCTCGACCTGCTGGTCAACAACGCCGGCATCCTCTCCCGCGAGTCGCTCGACGACCTCGACTTCGCACGAATGCGCCAGCAGTTCGAGGTGAACGCGCTCGGACCGCTGCGGGTCACGCGTGCGTTGTTGCCCAACCTGGTCGGCGGCTCGAAGGTCGTGATCGTCACGAGCCGCATGGGCTCGATCGCCGACAATGGAAGCGGCGGCTACTACGGTTATCGCATGTCCAAGGCGGCGGTGAACGCCGCCGGTGTCAGCCTCGCGCGCGACCTCGCTGCGCGCGGCATCACGGTGCTGCTGCTGCATCCTGGGATGGTCGCGACCGAGATGACGGGTGCCAGCGGCATTCCCGTGGCCGAGTCCGTCGCCGGCCTGCTCGCGCGCATCGATGAACTCGGTCAGCAGGCGAGCGGCAGCTTCCACCACGCCAACGGCGAAACCCTGCCCTGGTGAGCTCAAGCGCGCGGGACTGCACCGACTATCGCCGTGCCGGCAGCAGCCCCGCTTCGCCGATGATGCGGATGACGTCCTCCGCGCTGTCGGCCCGGTGGATGAAGCGTGTCTCGTCCTCGCTCAACGTGCCCGCGCGGATCATAGTACCGCGAGCGAAGTCGATCAGCGGGTCCCAGAACTCCGCGCCCACGGCGATCAGCGGGAAGCGCTCGAGCTTGCGGGTCTGCATGAGCGTCGCGACCTCGAAGGTCTCGTCGAGCGTCCCGAACCCGCCCGGGAACACGACGAAGGCCGACGAGTACTTCACCAGCATCACCTTGCGCGCAAAGAAATGGTCGAACTGGATGAACTTGTCGAGGTAGGCGTTCGGCTTCTGCTCGAGCGGCAGGGTGATGTTGCAGCCGACGCTGAGCCCGCCGGCTTCGTGCGCTCCGCGGTTGGCCGCCTCCATGATCCCCGAGCCGCCGCCCGTCATGACCGCGAACCCGGCGCGTGCCAGCGCGCTGCCCACCTCGCGCGCGATCCGGTAGTAACGGTTCGACTCCTCGAAGCGCGCCGAGCCGAACACGGTCACGCAGGGCTGCTCGAACGCGAAGCTCTCGAAGCCGCGCAGGAACTCGAGGAAGAAGCGCACCGCGCTCTCGAGGTCGGCCTCGCGCGAGCGCCGGCCCGCGAGGAAGGCCTTCTCGGCGCCCTCGACATGCGGCAGCAGGGATCCGCGCTCGGGCGGAAGCGGAAGCGGAAGCGGAGGCGGAGGCGGGGGACTGGGGTTTGTCATAGGGTGTCCGTAGCGGGCTTGAGCAGCGTTACAATGCCGCCCGCCCGCCACCGGATCAACGACCGAAGGGGTCCCACGCATGATCGGCTACGCGACGCTCGGAACCAACGACCTCGCCCGTGCCACGCGCTTCTACGATGCGCTGCTCGGCGAGCTCGGCGCGAAGCACATGATGGAGACCGAGCGCTTCGTGGTGTGGTACGTCGCGCCGGACCGCCCGGCGCTGGGGATCTTCAAGCCCTACGATGGCCAGCGGGCGACCGTCGGCAACGGCACCATGATCGCGCTGGTGCTGGACTCGCCCGCCAGGGTGGACGCGATGCATCGCAAGGCGCTCGAGCTCGGCGCCACCGACGAAGGGGCGCCCGGTCCCCGCGGCGTCCCCGGCTTCTACGCCGGCTATTTCCGCGACCTCGACGGCAACAAGCTCAATTTCTACTGCTTCACCAACTGAGGACCGTATCGCCGGCCCGATGAGTGGTCCGGCGGGAGCCCGATAGCATGCCGAGCATCGTCCCCGAAGGCGCCAACCGCGGCTGGATCATTCCGATCGGCGGCGCGGAGAACAAGGAAAACGACCGCCACATCCTCGAGCGCTTCGTGCGCTGCTCGGGTGGCAGGGAAGCCGACATCGTGGTGATTCCCACCGCGAGCCGGATGCACGAGACCGGGCCGCGCTACGAGGCACTGTTTCGCAACATCGGGGCGGCGCGCGTCGAGGTCATGGACTTCGATACGCGCCGTGACTGCCACGAACCCCGCCGCCTGGGGCGCCTCGAGGAGGCGAGCGGGATCTTCTTCACCGGCGGCAACCAGTTGAGGCTCACTACGCTGCTCGGCGGCACGCCGGTCGCGAAGCTGGTGCGCCTGCGCAACGCGGTCGGCGTCGCGGTCGGAGGCACCAGTGCGGGTGCGAGCTTTCTCTCCGAGCACATGATCGCCTTCGGCGACGAGGGCTCCTCGGTGATCTCGGGCAGCGTGCGCCTGGCACCCGGCCTCGGCCTCACCAATCGCTTCGTCATCGACCAGCACTTCCGCCAGCGTGACCGGCTCGGGCGGCTGCTCACGGCGCTCGCCTACAACCCGTTCGCCGTGGGAATCGGGCTCGACGAGGACACGGCAGCCTTCATCGGGCCGGACGAGACGGTGGAAGTCGAAGGCAGCGGCGGCGTGACGGTGGTGGACGCCTCCGACGTGAGCTACTCGTCCATGGACATCGTCACGGAAGGCGAACCCGTGTGCATGCTCGGGCTCAAGCTGCACATTCTCGTCGCCGGCGCGACCTTCAACCTGCACACGCGCGTGGCGTCCGCGGGTTCGCTGGAGCAGCCGAAGGAATAGCCTCGCGCATCACGGGCGCGCGCGAGCATCTCGGTTGCGCGGCGCCTAGAACCCGCTGCGCTGCAGTGCCTGCGAGACCCGCCTGCGCATGTCCGGCGACGCCATTGGGAACGACCGGAAGAAGTCCTCGATCGTGAAGGTCGGATTGCGTTCACGAACGTTGCCGGCCCACGCGGCGCCACGCGTGTGGTTGCCGGCGAGCGTGTGAGCCGCGCTCGCTATCATTGCAATCAGGACGTGAGCGCCCGGCGCGCGGGCGGCGCGCTCGGCCCATTCGGCCGCAACTGCATCCTCGCCCGCCAGCACGTGCGCAAGCGCACGCGTGCCGAGCATCGCGTAGTACAGCGGATCGAGCGGACTCAGTCGCATCGCGAGATCCACATGTGACCGTCCCTCGGGTCCGCGTCCGAGCAGTGTCTCCGTCCAGCCACGTGCGTAGATGCCCTGCGCGTAGTTCGGGCTGACGGACGTTGCGCGCTCGAGCCACGCCAGGCCGCCCTCCAGGTCCCCGTCCAGCCAGTAGCTCCGGCCCATCGTGAACAGCACGAACGGGTCGAGCGGATCGAGTTCGAGGCCCCGGGCGGCACGGCGACGGGCGAGCCCGATCTCGCCGGCGAGGTCGTCAGTGTGGCGCAGGAACGCGGTCTGGAAATGCAGGAACGACAGCCCCGCATGGGCCCGCGCGAAGTTCGGATCGAGCTCTACCGCGCGTTGGAACAGCCGTGCGGCCGACGCGTTGTCGCTGCGGTTGAAGCGGTACATGTGCTGCAGCCCGACGTGATAGGCCGACCACGCGTCGAGGTTCTCCGTCACCGACAGGCGCGCAAGAGTCGCCTCGTGCAGCGGGATGCGGACCTCGAGGGCCGCGAGGATGCGCGAGGCGATGTCNCTGCGGAACTNGTGCACGTCCCCGACCGGGCCGTCGTAGCGCTCCGCCCAGACAATGCTGCCGTCGCGTGTGTCCGCCAGTTCGACGGTCACGGCGAGGCGCGCGCGCGCGACCTCGACGGAGCCCGTCAGGCAGTAGCGCACGCCGAGCAGGCGCCCGACTTCCGCGCTGTCGGTGGCCGCGGCGCGCAGGCGGAAGGACGAGCCCCGGGCAGTGACGAACAGCCAGCGCAGGCGTGACAGTTCGAGGATCAGGTCGTGCGGCAGCGCCTCCGCGATGGTCGCGTGGGGTCCGGCCTCGCCAATCAATCGCAGCGGCAGCACGGCGATGGAGGGTCGCGCTCCGGCTTCAGTGGAGGCCGGGTGGGTGGCGTCGCCCGGGTCGCCGGCGCCCTGCGCCAGTTCCGGCATGCACGGCGAGGCGCGTGTGGCGTCCACTTCGCAGATGAACCGGAATCCCTGGCCATGAATCGTCCGGATGAACCGCTGTGCCTGGCCGTCGTCACCCAGCGCCTGTCGTGCGGATTTGATCCGGCTGGCGACCGCCGAGTCCGACACGACGCGGCCATCCCAGACCTTCTCGATCAGTTCGTCGCGCGAGACCATGCGCTCGCAGTTCTGGACCAGCAACGCGATCAGGGCGAACACCTGCGGCTCGACGGGTCGGGCCACGCCGCTCTCGCGCAGTTCGACCTTGGCCAAGTCCAGCTCGAAGCTGCCGAACCCGTAGATCATGGGTCCAGCCTAGATCAAATCCCGCCGGTCTCCCACAGGCCGGGCGCGCCTCCCGGAAATCACCATGAAATCTCCATGCCACGTCCAAGCTTGCGGGGCGCGACGGTGCCACGCTTGTATCGCACGCCGGGGAGCCTTTTCGTCGGCGTCATCAGGAGGGAATGGCGATGAAGCAACACCACACCGAGCTTCCGACGCGCCTCGAGGCCGCGGGTGTGTGCATCCAGGCGCAGGACTGGTCCGAGCTGAACGTGGCACGAATCCGCTTTCCGAAGGGCGCGGATGCCACCCCGCTCCTCGAGGGACTGCCGGGCAACCTCTGCCAGTGCCCGCACTGGGGCACCGTGCTGCGTGGTTCGATCCACGTGCGCTACGCCGACGGCACCGGGGAGACCGTCAGCGCAGGCGACGTCTACTACTGGCCGCCTGGGCACACGGTACGGGTCGACGAGGACTACGAGGCTCTGGAGTTCAGTCCGAGCGCCGCGATGTGCCAGGTCATCGATCACCTCAATTCCAAACTCACTCGCTGAAGGAGAGCCAACATGCCACTCGTCACTATCGACGTGATCAAGGACGTCTTCACCCCGCAGCAGAAGCAGCAGCTGATCGAGAAGGTCACTGCCGCCATGATCGAGGTCGAAGGCGAAGGGATGCGGCCCGTCACCTGGGTCAGGATCAACGAATTCGCCGGCGGAGACTGGGCAATCGGCGGAAGGCCGCTGAAGGCGACCGACGTCCACACCATGGCCGCCGGCAAGGCCGCCTAGCATTCTCGTTCCGCGAGGAGGGTGGGGGCGGCCGCGACGGGCCGCCCCCGCTTTTTCGTCGCCAAGCGGCTACTCGGCCGGCCGGACCCTGTGACATGATCGCCGGGCAAGCGATTACCGCAGGTGGGAGATCCCGGGCCGATGCGCATCCTCGACCGTTCCATTTACGTAGGCCCGTCGCTGTATGCGCACTTTCCGGTAATCCGGCTCGAGCTGGATCTCGGCGAGCTCGAGGCCTGGCCCACCGGGCGCCTGGGTCCCGGGTTCATCGATGCGCTCACTGCCGCGCTGCCCGGCCTGGCGGAGCATGGCTGCTCCTATGGCGAGGCCGGCGGCTTCTTCCGGCGCATGCGCGAGGACGAGGGCACCTGGCTCGGCCACGTGCTGGAGCATGTCGCGATCGAGCTGCAGAACATCGCGGGCGAGAGCGTGACCTTCGGCAAGACGCGCGGCGCCGGCCCGCCCGGCGTCTACACGGTCGTATACGAGTATGCGCAGCGCGACGAGGGCATCGCCGCGGGGGAACTCGGGCTCAAGCTTCTGTGCTCGCTGCTGCCGGCGGCGATCCGCCCGGCCGACGGGCTGCCCGAGGGCTGGAGCTGGCCCGAGGCCCGCGACGAGTTCATCCGCTTCGCGCAGCGCCGCGCGCTCGGGCCCTCGACCGCGTCACTGGTGAAGGCGGCCGAGGCGCGCGACATACCGTGGCTGCGCCTCAATGACCAGTCGCTCGTGCAGCTCGGTCACGGTCGCTACCAGCAGCGCATCCAGGCGACCGTGACGGGACGTACCTCGCACATCGCCGTGGAACTCGCCAGCGACAAGGAAGAGACCAACAAGATCCTCGCGACCCTGGGTCTCCCGGTGCCGCGGCAGGAACTGGTGCAGACCGAAGGACAGGCCGTGCGCGCCGCGCGGCGCATCGGCTATCCCATCGTCACGAAGCCCTACAACGGCAATCATGGCCGCGGCATCTCGATCCGGCTCACGACCGATGAGGAGGTCTTGCAGGGCTTCGCCGTGGCGCGCGAGCACTCGCGCTCGATCATCGTCGAGACCTTCCTCGANGGGGACGACCATCGCCTGCTGGTGGTCAACGGCCAGCTGGTGGCCGCCACGCGCCGTACGCCAGGCCACGTGGTGGGGGACGGCACCCATACCGTCGGCGAACTCGTCGAGATCGTGAANCAGGATCCGCGCCGGGGCGTCGGGCACGAGAAGGTGCTGACGCGCCTGGAGATCGACGCACAGGCACTGAAGATGCTCGGGCGTGCCGGCCTGCTGCCCGACTCGATTCCCGAGGCCGGCCGGATCGTGTACCTGCGCTCGACCGCGAACCTTTCCACCGGCGGGACCGCCACCGATGTCACCGACGTCATCCATCCCGACAACCGCGAGATGGCCGAGCGCGCGGTGCGCGCCATCGGCCTCGACGTCGGCGGTGTGGATTTCCTCTCCACCGACATCACGCAGAGCTACCGAAAGATCGGCGGAGGCATCTGCGAGGTGAACGCGGCCCCGGGCTTCCGCATGCACGTCGCGCCGAGCGAGGGCGCGCCGCGCGACGTGGCCGGTCCCGTGATCGACATGCTGTTCCCGTCCGGGGCGCCGTCGTGCGTGCCGATTGCCGCGGTGACCGGAACCAACGGCAAGACCACGACCTGCCGCATGCTGGCGCACATCACCAAGATGGCGGGCTACACGCCGGGGCTAACCACCACCGATGGCGTCTACATCGACGGCCATCGCACCGTGCAGGGCGACATGACGGGACCGGTGTCCGCGCGCATGGTGCTCGCCGATCCGCAGATCGACATCGCGGTGCTNGAGACCGCGCGCGGCGGGCTGATTCGCGCGGGGCTGGGCGTGCGCGAGGTCAACGTCGGTGCGGTGCTCAACGTGCAGTCCGATCACCTCGGGCTCAAGGGCATCGACACGCTGGAGCAGCTCGCCGATGTCAAGCGCATCGTCGTCGAGGTGGCCACCGACTGCGCGGTGCTCAACGCCGACGATCCGCTGGTGCTGCGCATGTCGGGCTACACCGAGGCGNAGAACATCTGCTACGTCACGATGAACCCGCATCACGCCCTGGTGCGCGAGCACGTGCGGGCCGGAGGGCGGGCCTGTGCGCTGGAGGAAGGCGTGAACGGNCAGATGATCACGCTCTACGAGAAGGGTCGGCACATCCCGCTCGTCTGGACGCACCTCATCCCCGCGACGCTCGAGGGCCGCGCGCTGCACAACGTGCAGAACGCCATGTTCGCGGCCGCGATCGCCTTNTCGCTCGACATCAAGCTCGACGCCATCCGCCAGGGCCTGCGCACCTTCGACACGACGTTCTACCAGGCGCCGGGCCGCATGAACGTGTACGACGAGCACCCGTTCAAGGTGCTGTTCGACTACGGTCACAACGCGCATGCGGTCGGCGCGATGGCAGAACTCGCGCGGCGGCTCGAGGTGACGGGGCGGCGCATCGTCGTGCTCGCAGGCCCGGGCGACCGCCGCGACGAGGATCTCGTCGCGATCGCCAATGCCGCAGCCGGCCGCTTCGACCACTACATCTGCCGGCGCGACGACAACCTGCGCGACCGCGCGCCGGAGGAAGTGCCGCGGATCATCGCGGAAGCNCTTCGTGCGGCTGGTGTTCCGGACTCGGCCATCTCGGTCATTGCCGACGAGCAGCAGGCGATCGATGCTGCCCTGCGCATGGGCGAGCCCGGTGACCTGTTGCTGGTCTTCTCCGATGCGCTGGTCCGCTCGTGGAAACAGATCACGAAATTCAAGCCTGCCAACGCGTCGGCGCCGGACACGGCAGCCGAAGTCGTGGCCGATGCCGACGACGGCGTTACAGCGCCCCCGCCGGCATTTGCGGCCGCGAGCGCCGCGCCGATTCGCAGCGCGGTTTCGGCCGTGGGGCCGAATGCGCCGCTGCCGGAAACGGCAACGCTTGGCATCGAGGGCCTGATCCGTGACGAGCGCGGCATACGCATAGCGCCGGAGATCGANGACTGAGCGCGTCCGGCGCACTGCCATTCGACGATTCGCGGCGCCTGACCGGAAGCAACCTGTTCTTCCCGGCCACGGGCGCCGTGCTCGAGTTCGTGGGCGACAGGCGCGACGCCGCGGTCATCGTCGGGTGGCGCAAGCGAGTCGATCTCGCGCGCGTGCGCCTCGGCTGGAGCGAGCGGCAGGCGGTGGCGCGACCACACGGCGACGGCACCTCGCTGGCGATCGCCGCGCCCTGCGATCAGCTCTTCACGGCAACCGAGATCAACGAGTGGGCGCTCTGTGCAGCGCTGGCGGCGCGGGAGCCGTCGCGTACGCCGCTGCTGCGCGCGGCGCTCGTGGAGGCGGCACGCGAGCAGGCCCAGAACGCCGAGCTGCCCGATCCGCCCGAGATCGACGAGCACCTCGCGCTCGCTCGGCTCGAGCGTCTCGCTGCGGCGGAGCGCAAGCCTGCGCTGCGCGCTCTGCTCGCAGCTGCCGACATTCGCAACTTGTCGTGGCTGCTCGACGACGAGCAGCTTTCCTTCGGGGGCGGCGCGAGCAGTGTTTGCCTCGCGCTGACGGAACTGCCCGAGCCCTCGGTCATGCCGTGGACCGAGCTGCATGACGTGCCGACCGCGCTGGTGACCGGCTCGAACGGCAAGACCACGACCGTGCGCCTGATCGCTTCGTGCCTGCGCGCGACCGGCAGGCGGACGGGCTACAGCTGCACCGACGGACTGTTCATCGACGACGAGTGGATCGCGCGAGGCGACTACTCCGGGCCCGTGGGTGCGCGCAGCGTGCTGCGGGACAAGCGCGTGCAGGCAGCGGTGCTCGAGACGGCCCGCGGCGGCATCCTGCGGCGTGGACTGGCGGTGCGGCGGGTCGGCGCGGCAGTGGTCACCAACGTCAGCGCCGACCACTTCGGCGAGTACGGCATCCACGACCTCGACGCGCTTGCCGAAGTGAAGCTCACCGTGGGCTCGGTGGTCGGCCGCGGCGGCCTGCTGGTGCTCAACGCGGACGACCCGGTGCTGCGCAGCAAGTCCGAAGGGCTGCGCCGGCGGTTCGGCCGNGGCCCGACGCTCGGCTGGTTCGCACGCGACGCGCGCGATCCCTTGCTGGTCGCGCACCGCGCGGGCGGCGGCGCGACCTGCGGAATCCGCGCCGGTCGGCTGCGAATCGCGCAGCACGGCATCGAATACGACCTGGGCGCGGTCGCCGAGCTGCCGCTGACGGTGGGCGGGCGCGCCGATTACAACGTGGCGAACCTCAGCGCCGCCGCACTGGCGGCCGCCGCACTGGGCGTCACTCCGGCCAAGATCGCCAGCGTGTTTGCGCGATTTGGCGAGCACCCCGGCGACAACCCGGGACGCCTGATGCGCTATGAGCGCGAAGGCGTGCACGTGATCGTGGACTACGCGCACAACCCCGAGGGCCTGCGCGGCCTGCTCGCAGTTGCCCAGGCGATGCGCGACGAGAACGGGCGCCTCGGTCTGATCCTCGGTCACGCAGGCAACCGCGGGGACGCGGACATCGAGCGACTCGCCGCCGTCGCGGCCGAGTTCAGGCCGGCCCTGGTCGTCCTCAAGGACCTCGAGGACTACCTGCGCGGCCGCATGCCCGGCGAAGTACCGCGCATCCTGCGTGGTGCGCTGCTGCGTTCGGGACTGCCCGAATCGGCCCTGCCGCAACGATCGAGCGAACTGGAAGCAGTGCGCAGTGCCATGGAGTGGGCGCGTCCCGGGGACGTACTGGTGCTGCCCGTGCACGGGCTCGCAGCACGTGAAGCCGTGATCGCGATGCTCACCGCGCCGCAGGCCTGAACACGGCGTCCCGCTGCGGCTGCGTGGTCATGGCTGACCCCACACGCCTTCACGGCGCGGGTCGGCCGCGCCCTCGAGGCGACCGTCCTCGAAGATCACGACGCCGTGCAGCCCGGATTCCTCGCCGCGTCCGGACTTCACCTCGATGCCACGCGCGGCGAGCGCGGCAAGCACCTCGGGCGGGAACTTGCTCACTTCACCGAAGTAATCCTTTCCGCGTGCATACAGGTTCGGCAGGTCGATGGCCTGCTGCAGCGGNAGGTGCCAGTCGAGCAGGCCGATGAGGGTCTTTGCGTTGTAGACGAGGATGCCTGAGCCGCCGGGAGATCCGAGGGCNGCGAACGGCCGACCTTCACGGTCGAGCACNATCACCGGCGCCATCGACGAGCGTGGGCGCTTTCCNGGGGCAACCGCGTTGGCCACGGGCCGGCCNTCCTCGACGGGGCGGAACGAGAAATCAGTGAGCTGGTTGTTGAGGAAAAAGCCCCCCACCGCACGGCCCGAGCCGAACAGCGATTCGACGGTCGTGGTCATCGACACGATGTCGCCCTCGGCATCCACGACGACGAAGTGGCTGGTGCCTGCGGCCTCATGGGTCGAGTCGGGGCCGAAGCGCGAAGCGCGGCTCGCCGGCGGTTCGCCCGCCACCGGAGGCGGCCCGGAGCGCTCGCCTATCAGTGATGCGCGTGCGGTGACGTAGACGGGGTCGAGCAGTCCGTCCACGGGGACCGCGACGAACGCGGGATCTGCGACGTAGCGGTCGCGGTCCGCGTACATCAGCCGGCTCGCCTCGGCGAACAGGAACCAGGCCTGCGGGTCGTCCGGCGCGCGCTTGTCTATGTCGGTGCGTTCGAGAACCGCAAGCATCTGCAGCAGCGACACGCCGCTCGATGGCGGCGGTGGTACGCAGATGACGTAGACGCGATACGGCCGGCACAACGGCTCGCGTTCCAGCGGCTGGTAGGCCGAGAAATCCTCGCGCACCAGTGTGCCGGGGCGTGGCTCGGCGTGAGTACGCTCCCTGATCGCCTCGGAGAGCGGTGGCTCGAGCAGCGCTCGCGGACCACGCGCGGCGATGGTGCGCAGCGATGCTGCGTACGCGGGATTCCGCAGAGTCTCGCCGGCCTGGATCGTGCCGCCGTCAGGCTTGCCGAACAGCGCGCGGGCATCGGGCAGCGTCGCCTGGCGAAAATCGCTGCTGGCGAAGCGCGCGAGCCGCTTCGGCACCGCAAACCCTTCCTCCGCGGTACGAGCCACACCGTCGAGCGACTGCGACCAAGGCAGGCGTCCGTGGCGTTCATGCGCCAGGCCGAGCATCGCCATCGCTCCTGGCACGCCCGTCGCGCGGCCGCTTGTAACCGCATCCGCATAGCTCAGCGGCTGGCCCTGTTCGTCGAGGAACATGCCCGGGGTCGCGCCCGCAGGTGCGGTCTCGCGCCCGTCGTAGGCGGTGATGCGGCCTGACCCCGCGTCGTAATGCATCAGGAACGCACCGCCGCCCACACCCGAGCTCTGCGGCTCGACGAGACCGAGCGCAGCCTGCACGGCGACAGCGGCATCCACGGCGCTGCCACCCTGGCGCAGCACCGCGAGGCCTGCCTCGACTGCAATCGGGTTGGCAGCGGCAACTCCCGCGGCGTGAGCGGTCGTCGTTGCACGGCGCGCCGTGGCCGTGGCGGCCTGGTCCCCGGCCGTGGGAGCGTGCCGGCAACCGCCGGCAAGCAGCAGGCAGGCGAGAAAGGCGGCCGTCCTGACGGTCGTCGTCATGCGCAACACCGGGCAGCGAAGGGGCGGGCGCAGAGCTTAGCGCATCTGCGCCCTCCGTCCGACGAGGCGCGGCCACGGTCCGACTCCAGCCCGCGTGCTAGTCTGCAGGCGCGATTCCATCGCGTCGTTGCTCACCAGAATGCTGCCGTTCTCCGAAGCCTGCGAGCGCAACAAGGACCCGATTCTCTCAGTCCTGCGCGGGGCGTTCGCAGACCGCAGTCGCGTACTGGAGATCGGGTCGGGCACCGGTCAGCACGCCGTGCACTTCGCGCGCTGCCTCCCCCGGTTGCGCTGGCAGCCGACCGATCGCACCGAGTACCTCGACGGGCTTGCTGCTCGAATCGCGGCCGAGGGTCCGCCGAACCTCGCATCACCCGTCGAGCTCGACGTGCTGCGCGAGCCTTGGCCCCTGCTTTCCGCCGATGCCGTGTTCAGTGCGAATACGCTGCACATCATGTCGCAGCCCGCAGTCGAGGCGCTGTTCGCGCGGCTGCCCCGCGTGCTCGATTCGGGCGGCGTGCTCGCGATCTACGGCCCGTTCCGTTACCGCGGCCAGTTCACGACACCCAGCAACGCCGAGTTCGACCGGGAGCTGCGTGCGCGCGACCCCGCGAGTGGCGTGCGCGACTTCGAGGCGGTCGACGCGCTGGCACGTCGGTCGGGATTCGAGCTGGTGGACGATTACGCCATGCCGGCCAACAATCAGTTGATCGTCTGGCGACGGGCCTGATGCAGACTTCAGGCGGCGTCGCCGGCTGCAACTAACCGGAGGTGTCCCAGATCCGCCGCCACAGCAGGGGCAGCGCACCCGGCGGCGGGCGCTCAGCTGGAACCTGCCGAGGTGGCACGGCGCGCACCTGGCCCTCCGCGTGCTCGGCCACCACGAACGCGAACACGAACCACGGCGTCTGGCCCATGCGCAGGTCGGTCATGACGACCGGCGTGCCGCCGGGTGCAGCGAGGGTGTCGGCCGCGGCTGCGGTATCGACCAGGCCGAGCAGCTGCCCGAGCGTGCTCGCCGATCCCTTCGCGACCTGCGTATCGGTCGCCGAGCTGACGCCATAGAAGCCCTTTGAGAACCACGCCAGTCGCCGCACCGTCCAGTCGTCCTGCAGCGGCGCGAGCAGTGTCGCGTCGCTCCGGTGCCGGACCAGCGCGACCTGCGGGTCGTCGTCGAACAGCGAATGGAAACCCTCCTGGTAACCGTCCACGTCCATGACCACGACGCGCCACAGCAGCGTGTTGAAAGGCGCAGGCGTGACGAGCACGCGCGAGGTCGCAAGCGGTCCGGCGGCCAGCGCGCGATTCACGACGCCTTCGACGTGCGCCTGCGCGGCCACGCTCCAGCCCAGGTACACGGTGCTGAGCGCGAGCCCGGCCGCGTTCCAGCGCAGTGCCCGATCCGGATCCCGGCGACGGAGTCGCATGGCCGCGAGGACGCCGATGATCAGCGGCAAGGTGTAAAGCGGGTCGACGATGAACATGCTGCCGATGCCGACCGGATAGTCGGAGAAGGGGAGCAGAAGCTGGGTGCCGTACACGGTGAACGCGTCGAGCAGCGGGTGAGTCACGAGCGCAAGCCAGGCCAGCAGCCACCACCCGCGAAAGCCAGCCCCCGCCGTCCGGTGCACCCGCGCAGGCAGCGCCGCAAGGAATGGCGAAACGACCGTCAGCCAGAAAAGCGAGTGGCTCTCGGCGCGGTGAAACGTGAAATCGCGCACCGGATCGCCGTAGGACATAAGCACGTCGAGATCGGGCAGGCTGCCGAACACCGCGCCCCACAGCGCGGCACGAGCGCCTGCCTTGCGGCCGAGCACCGCGGTGCCGACCGCGGCACCAAGCGCAATCTGGGTCAGGGAGTCCATTGAAACAGTCTGTTCGGAACCGGCCGCCTGTCAGAGTCATCCACGATCGCGCAGACGGTCGCCATCTGCAAACATTTCAGGCAGATGCTGCGGGAATCAGTGCACCCGGTCGATCGTCCGCTCGGGCGTCTGCATGACGGCCCGCTCGACGTGATCGGTGATGTCCACGGCGAGATCGAGGCACTCACGGCCTTGCTCGGGCACCTGGGTTATGCGCTCGACGGCAGCCACCCCGAGGGACGCCATGCGGTCTTCGTCGGCGACCTCTGCGACCGCGGCCCCGACAGCCCGGCCGTCCTCGACCTGGTGATGAGCCGCGCCCGACGTGGCCTGGCGCAGTGCGTGCTGGGGAACCACGAGCTGAACGTGCTGCTCGGCGAGCCCAAGCACGGCAACGGCTGGTTCTTCGACCGCAATCACGAGCTGGCCAACGGTGAGTTCCTGCACTCGAAGGCCGCCACGCCCGGGCGACGCGCGGCGTGGATCGAGTTTCTCGAGAGCCTGCCCCTCGCACTTGCGCGCAAGGACCTGCGCGTCGTGCACGCCTGCTGGGACGATTCGGTGCTCGCCGTCGCCAGGCACCTGATGGACGAGGGCGCCGGCTACCACGAGCTGCTGTCGCGCTTCGACGCAGACGCTCGAGAGCGGCTCCGCCAGCAGGGTGTCGCGGCCCGGGCGGCGCGCGAGGTGCAGGCGTATCGACACGCATTCAAGCGACGCGATGCAGTCCTGCCGATGCTGCCCGCCTGCGCCGAGGAGGCCACCGAGCGGCAGAACTCCAACCCGGTGAAGCTCATCACCTCCGGACCCGAGGATCGGTCGGACCGTCCCACCTGGGCCGGCGGTCGATGGCGCATGACGGCGCGCTCGCGCTGGTGGAACCAGTACCGCGAGGCGCCCGCTGTCGTGATGGGCCACTACTGGCGACTGGACGCGCGCGCGAAGCCCGACGAGATCACCGGCGACTGGGACTACCCGCTCGGCGACTGTGGTCCCTACGAGTGGATGGGACCGCTGCGCAACGTCTTCTGCGTGGATTACTCGGTGGGCGGCCGTTACGCCGAACGTGCCCGCGGCGGAGCGCCGCCCTTCCAGACGCGCCTCGCGGCGCTGCGCTGGCCGGAGCGTGAGCTGCAGTTCGACGACGGCGAGCGGCGCACGCTGTAGCCGCGGCTGGGCAACCGGGCCCTCGCGCGCGGTCGTCCTCGCCGCAGGTCACGTGCATCCGATCCTGCCGCGACTGCGACTTGGCGTGTAACGGTCGTCCCGACCCGTCATCATTGCCGCATGAGTTCCCCCGTCCGCAAGCGCAGCGCCGTTCCCGCCTCGCGCCTGTCGCGCGTGCTGCGCTTCGGGCTCCTGAGCGGCGAGCTCGCGCTCGCGACTGCGGTCGGCGCGGCCAGGCAGCTCGGCGCAGGCCGGCGGCCCGACCTGGCCGCAGCGATCCTCACGCCGGAGAACGCCGAACTGCTGGCACGCCGCCTCGCTTCGCTGCGCGGACCGGCGATGAAGCTCGGCCAGATCCTGTCCCTGCACGGCGACGATCTGCTGCCGGAGTCATTCCAGGCGGCACTCTCCATGCTGCGCTCGCAGGGCTACTCGATGCCCGATACACAGCTGCGACGCGTGCTGGGGCGCGAGTACGGCAAGGGTTGGCAGCAGCGCTTCGAGCGATTCGACTTCGAGCCGGTGGCTGCGGCCTCGATCGGTCAGGTGCATCGCGTCGTGAAGCACGGCGGTCGTGAGCTGGCGCTCAAGATCCAGTACCCGGGCGTTGCGCGCAGCGTGGACAGCGACGTGGAGAACCTTGCGAGTCTCCTGAAGCGGCTCGATTTCCTGCCCGTCCGCCTCGATGTCGATGCGATCGCCGTCGAGGCGAAGCGCCAGCTCAAGCTCGAGACCGACTACGAGTCCGAGGCGCGCAACCTGGAACGCTATCGGAGGCTCGTGGGCGAGATCCCGGACCTCGTCGTGCCGCGCGTGGATCGCAGCCTCACGACGAGGCACATCCTCGCGATGGACTGGGTCGAAGGCGAGCCGCTCGAGAGCCTCGCGAGCGAGGCCGTGCCTGCGTCAAGGCGCAACGCCGTGGCGCGTACGCTATACGACCTCATGTTCCAGGAACTGTTCGAGTTCCGCTTCATGCAGACGGACCCGAACATCGCGAACTACCTGTACGCGCCGGCGACCCGGCAGATCGTGCTGCTCGATCTGGGATCGGTGGGCGAGTACCCGGCCGCGTTCGTGGCGGCCTACCGTCGCGTCTGCCGCGCAGTGATCGCGGGCGATCGCGACGGCGTGCGCGCCGCAGCGTTCGAAATCGGCTACGCGCATCCCGATGACCCCGAGCCCATGATCCGCAACTCCGTGGAGATCATCGAACTCGCCTGCGAGCCGCTGATGCACCGCGGTCCCTACGATTTCGCCGGCTCGCGGCTGATCGCCCGCGGCCGCGACCTCGGCCTCGAGGTCCTGTTTGGCCAGGGGCTGCGCTCACCGCCGCCCGAGACGCTGTTCCTGCACCGCAAGCTGATCGGCACGTTCCTGATCTGCGCGAAGCTGCACGCGCGCATCAACGTGCATTCGCTGATCGAGCGGTTCCTGTGACGGCGACGCGCGGCCAGCCCTGCCAGCTGGAAAGGACTGAGCGAACTCTCGCTGGTGTAGAGTCCCGACGGCAGAGCCGATGTCCGGGGGGGGCGATGGATTACCGTACACTGAACTACGCGGTCGACGGGCGCATCGCGACGATCACGCTCGACCGCCCCGGGCGTATGAACGCAATCAGTCTCGAGATGCCCGGCGAGATTGCCGATGCGGTCGATCGTGCCAACCGCGACGACGCCGTCCACGTGATCGTGCTCACCGGGGCGGGCGAGGGGTTCTGCAGCGGCTATGACCTGAAGGACTTCGCCGAGGCGACCGGCGCCCAGCCGGGCTCGCAGCTCGGCGGCGCTGCGGGCGAGGACGGCGATCCGCGTGCGTGGGACCCGATGGCCGACTTCTTCGGCATGTACGAGTTCACGCAGCAGTTCATGTCTCTCTGGCGCAGCTACAAGCCCACGATCGCGCGAGTACACGGACCGGCGGTCGCCGGCGGCAGCGACATCGCACTCTGCTGCGACCTCGTGATCATGGCGGAGGAGGCGGTGATCGGATACCCGCCGGCGCGCGTCTGGGGTTGCCCGACGACTGCGATGTGGGTCTATCGGCTGGGTGCCGAGCGCGCCAAGCGGATGCTGCTCACCGGAGACCTCGTGGATGGTCGCGAGGCGGCGAGGCTCGGGCTCGTGCTCGAAGCCGTGCCGCGTGCACGACTCGATGCGCGCGTCGCCGAGATCGCTGCGCGTGTCGCGGCNGTGCCCAAGAACCAGCTCATGATGCAGAAGCTGATGGTGAACCAGGCCTACGACGCCATGGGGCTCGCCAACACGCAGCGCTTCGCTACCCTGTTCGACGGCATCACGCGCCACAGCCCCGAGGGACTGTGGTTCAAGCGGCGTGCCGAGGAGGCAGGGTTCAAGCAGGCTGTCCGCGAGCGCGACGGCGGGGAGCCGATCGCGCCNGGCGCCAGTCGGCCGCTTTCGGCATGGGGCCCCCGCAAGGACTGACGCAGCAGGCGTCGAGTGGCGGGACGGTGGAGATCGGATGGCGGAGGAGCGCGATGAGCAAGGCGGGTGAGAGCGGGGCTGCGAGGCATGCATCGCTGACGGCCGAGACCCTGTGCGGGGCATTCCAGATCACTGCGGCCGAGCGAGCGGACCAGGTCGCGCACCGTGCGTTCGGCACAGCGCTCGAGTTCACGTTCGGCGGATTCGCCTCGCGAGTCCGCGCGCTGGCCGAGGGAATGCATTCGCTGGGCGTGCGGCGCGGCGATACCGTCGCGCTGATGCTCGCCAACCGACCCGAGTTCAATCTTGCCGACGTGGCGGCAATGCATCTCGGTGCCACGCCGTTCTCGGTCTACAACACGCTGAGTCCGGAGCAGATCAACCAGCTGTTCACGAACGCCGGCAACCGGGTCGTGGTTACGGAGAAACAGTTCCTGCCGCGAGTGCTCGAGGCCCGCACCGAGGATGTCCGGCACGTCGTTCTCGTGGACGCGACCGAGCGCGGCATGCTCACGCTCGACGACGTCGCCAGCACCCGCGTCCGGGGCTTCGACTTCGAGGCGACGTGGCGCGCGGTCGAACCCGATGACGTCGTCACCCTGATCTACACCTCGGGCACGACAGGGCCGTCGAAGGCCGCGCAGCTCACTCACCGCAACATCCTTTTCGAGTGTCGCGCGTTGGCGGCGGCCCTGCCTCTGCGTCGGGGCGGGCGGATAGTGTCCTACCTGCCGTCGGCGCACGTCGGCGACCGCGCGCTGAGCCACTACGGATCGTCGCTCTGCTACGGCACAACGATCGTCTCGCTCGCCGATCTCAGGCAGATCGCGGCGGCCCTTGTCGAGGTCCGGCCGACCTTCTTCGGCGCCGTGCCGCGCGTGTGGGAGAAGCTCAAGGCCGGGCTCGAGGCGGCAGGTCTGCGCGATCCCACGCAGCTTCCCGAGGCCGGCAAGGCGCTGGTGCGGGCGAGGCTCGGGCTGGACCAGTGCGAAGTGCTCATCACGAGCGCGGCGCCGGCGTCCATGGAGGTGATGCAGTACTTCAGCGCGCTCGGGCTCACGCTCAATGAAGGCTGGGGCATGTCCGAGCTGTCGTGCTTCGCCACCATGAACCCGCCTGATGACATCCGCATGGGCACGGTCGGCAAGGCGCTGCCGGGCGTCGAGCTCAAGTTGCTGGATGACGGGGAACTGCTGGTGCGCGCGCCGCTCGTCATGAAGGGCTATCGCGGCGACCCGGAGCGCACGGCCGAGGCGCTGGACGCGGACGGGTGGTTGCACAGCGGCGACATCGCCACGATCGACGGCGACGGCTACGTGCGCATCGTGGACCGCAAGAAGGAACTCATCATCAACTCGGCCGGCAAGAACATGTCGCCGGCCAACATCGAGCTCAAGCTGCGGGCGGCGAGTCCGCTGATCGCGCACGCGGTCTGCATTGGTGACCGGCGGCCCTACAACGTGGCGCTGATCGTGCTCGACCGGGAGGTGGTCGCGCGCAGCTCCGGCGGCTCGCCACCGGCCGGCGACGCACTGCGCGAGCAGATCGCTGCCGCAGTCGAGGCAGCGAACGCGGGCCTGTCACGGGTGGAGCAGATCAAGCGCTTCGAGATCCTCGATGCGGACTGGCCACCGGGCGGCGACGAGCTCACTCCCACGCTGAAGCTGAAGCGCCGGCCGATCGAGGCCAAGTACGCAGCGGTGATAGGTCGGCTGTACGCGTGAGTGGGAGCGCGGCGCGGTAGCGCACTTACTTCGGCGGCAGTCGCGCCTCGATCTCGCGCCAGAGCGCGACATACACCTGCGCCGCCGCGCTGCGCGGAGAGTAGGCGGGCAGTGGCGCGCGCCGCACGGTCATGCGCTCGATGTCGCTCCAGTACGGCACTTCCGTCGCGAGGATCCCGGGGATGCTCGCCCGCGCCGCTGCCATGACCTCGGCGTGCAGCGACTTGCGGTGATCCACCATCGAGAAGAACGGCAGGATGCGAAGGTCGTCCCAGCCGGCGTCCGCGACGAATGCTCGCAGCTGCTCGAGCATGCGCAGCGACAGCGGTGAAGGGATCATGGGCACGACCACCGCGTCGGCCGCCCGCAGCACGTTCTCGGACAGCAGCGAGATACCGGGCGGGCAATCCATGAACAGCATCTCGCAGGCCGCCCGCAGCGGGCGGATCATCTTCAGCAGCCGCTCGGTGCGGTGCTTGCGCTCGCTCATGTGGACGTCGAAATTCCGGTAGGACATGTCCGCCGGCACGACGTAGAGGCCCGGGTAGGCCGTCGGCACCAGCAGGTCGGAGATGTCGAGCTGGCCGGCGACCAGCCGCTTGGCCGATGCCTCCGGACGGGCTTCGGCCTGCAGGGTGTAGGTGGCGGCGCCCTGCGGATCGAGGTCCCAGAGCACCGTCTGGCGCCGCGGTCCGGCTGCAAGGTAGGCGAGATTGACGGCGGTCGTGGTCTTGCCGACACCGCCCTTGATGTTCGTTACTGCGACGATCCGCACGGCCGGATCATATGCGCCCCGCGCCAGCGATGTCGCGCATTCAGCGCGGCGTGCGCTCAGACGGCCGTCTGGGCCCGTTGCAGCGTCACGACGTTGTCACCGCCGACGGCTTCGGCCGCCTGCTGCGGCAACCCCTGGAGCTGGCCATCCACCGAGGCGCCGCAGTCCATCTTGAGCTGACGGTAGCTGATGCTGCCGGTGATGCGCGCATGGGCCTGCAGCTCGAGGAAGTGCTCGACCTCGATGTCACCCTTGATCGTCCCGTTGATCACGGCGTCGTACACGTGGACGCTGCCCTCGATGCTGCCCTGCTGGCTCAGCACCAGCAGTCCCTTGGTGTCGGGCTTCCCCCGTACGTCACCGCGTATGTGTCCGTCCACACGCAGCCCGTCGGTGATGAGCACGTCGCCCTCGATCTCGACGCCGCTGTCGATCAGGCTAGACAGCTTGGTGACCTCGATGGTCTGGTCGGACTTTCTTCGAAACATCATCTGCAATCCTCCGTCATCGAACTAGCGGCGAGTCGCCCCTTTCTGGGCCTGGACAAAAGCAAGCTGGTGCTCGAGCTCCGTCGAGCGCTGATTGAGTTCGGCCACCTGCCGGTCGAGGGCAGCGCGCGTGGCGCGCTCGAGATCAAGCTCGGCGGTCAGTTGCGCGACGCTCGCGCGCAGCGCCGTGTTCTCCTGCTGAAGGCGGTTGCGGCTCGAGGCGATCTCGTCGCCGCCAATCAGTCGTGCGGCGACCAGCGCCGACAGGCCAACCAGGACGATCACCAGCGTGGCCCGCAGCCGCGCGCGCGCGCGGGCGTCGGAAACGAGTTCGAGCTGCGCCGAGGCGAGCCGCTGGGTCGTCGCCGTGCTCATTGAGCGCGTGCGCCGCTCGGGCGTTTCAGGACGCCGGCGAGATACTGGCGCGGCTCCATGCGCTGGCCCTTTCGGATCACCTCGAAATGCAGGTGCGGGCCGGTCGACCGGCCGGTCGAGCCGACCAGCGCGATCTTCTGCTGCGGCAGCACGACGTCGCCGGTGCGCACCAGCAGCTTCGACGCATGGCCGTACAACGTGGACAGTCCGTCGCCGTGGTCGATGATCGCGGCCAGGCCATAGGCGCCCTTGTAACCCGCGAAGATCACGCGACCTCCGCCGCTCGCGAGGATCGGCGTGCCGTGCCGCGCCGGAATGTCGAGCCCGGTGTGGCGTGCCAGCCTGCCGGTGAAAGGATCGTGGCGGGTGCCGAAACTCGAACTCACGGAAACCTTGCCGCCTGCGACGGGCAGGCGGTTCGGGAAGGCCATCGCCTCGACCTCCTGCTGCACCAGCGCGTCCGACAGGCCCTCGAACGTGCCTTGCAGCCGGTCGATGTCGGCCTCGACGCGATCCAGTCCGTTGATCGCGACCAGCGGACCTCCGCTGGCCTGGTCCGTTGCGCTGCGCGTGAGCGTGGCGTTGACCGGCTCGACGTCGAGCCGCGCCGCCAGCACGGCCGCCTGGCTCTCGAGCTGGACGAGCCGACCCGCCAGGGTCCCGACGCGGTTCACGAGCGCAAGAAACTCCGGGCGATCTGCGCCAGCGGGTGCGGACATCGCGATAACCGGCGTGCTGAGCCGGGCCAGTTGATAACCCACAGCGACGCAGACCCCCATCGTCAGGAGCAGGCCGAGGCCCATGGCCAGCAGCACCGGTTTCGCGCGGAGGGTGCGCGCGCGGGACTTGGTCAGGCGACCGAATGAGACGATTAGGAATGCCACGAGCCCTCCGGGACTGCCCCGCGACCTGCACAGGGGGAGAGTTAAGCTTCGGAACGGCCCCGAACACAACGAATCCGGGCCGCAATGCTGCAATTTGTGACCGGTGGCACACGCCCGTGGGCGGATGCGCCGGGGAGGGGCGCCGGAGGGTTCCGGCTCGGGCTTTTTTCGCGCGTGTCACGGAGCGGCAACCTGACATGCGGAGGCTACAATGCACGCCCGTTCACGGAGTCACGAGCTTGAGCAAAGACAGTCGGTCGCGACGCCAGGCACTGCTGCGTGACGCATGGGTCGACCGCGACCTGAGCTGGCTCGAGTTCAACCGGCGCGTGCTGAGCGCGGCGCTCGACGACCGTACGCCATTGCTCGAGCGGCTCAAATTCCTCGCGATCTTCACGTCGAACCTCGACGAGTTCTACATGAAGCGCGTGGGCGCCATGCGCACGCGGGCCTACGCCAGCGGCAACCCGACCAGCATCGACCAGTTCCACGCCCACATGGAGCGGCTGCGCTCCGCACTGTTCCCGATGCTGGTGGAGCAGGCGGCCTGCTTCGAGCGGCTTCGGCCGCTGCTCGCGCAGCAGGGGGTACGTCTGGCCGCCTGGGACGAGCTCAGTGATTCGCAGCGCGTCGAGGCCTCCGAGTACTTCGACCATCACGTCTCACCGGCGCTCACTCCGCTCAGCCTCGACCCGTCCCACCCGTTCCCCTTCATGTCGAACCTCTCGACGTCCTGGGGATTCGTGCTGCGCGACCCGCAGGCGACCGACGCCATCAACGTGCGCGTCAAGGTGCCGACCACGTTGCCGCAGTGGATCGCGCTGCGGACGGGCGTGCCCGACGGCGAGCGCTGCTTCGTGGCGCTGCAGGATCTCGTGCGCCAGAACGCCCACAAACTGTTCCCCGGCGTGTCCGTCGAGCAGGCGACGCTGTTCCGCGTCTCGCGCAACGCCGACATCGCGATCGAGGAGGACACGGACAACAGCATCCGGGAACTGGTGGAGGAGCAGCTTCGACAGCGGCGATTCCAGCCCGTGGTGCGCCTGGAGTTCGGCGAGGCACCGCGGTCGGAGATCCTGGAGGGGCTGATGAGCCGCTTCGAGTTGCGCGACAGCGACGTGTTCCAGCTCGCCGGTCCGCTCGACTACACCTCGCTGTTCCAGCTCGCCGCGTTGCCGATTGCGGAGCTGCGCGACGACCCGTGGTCACCGCTGGTGCCCGTGGGCATGGAGGAGGACGCGGATCTCTTCGCCGTGATCCGCGCGGGCGATGTGCTGGTGCAGCACCCCTACGAGAGCTTCGACGCCACGGTCGAGCGCTTCATCCGCGACGCCGCGAACGACACGGCCGTCACCACCGTCAAGATGACCGTATACCGGCTCGGAGACGACACGCCATTCGTGCGCTCGCTGATCAGGGCGGCCGAGAACGGCAAGCAGGTGGCCTGCCTCGTCGAGCTCAAGGCGCGCTTCGACGAGGAGCGCAACCTGCACTGGGCGAACGAGCTCCAGAAGGCCGGCGACCACGTGATCTACGGCATGCGCGGGCTGAAGACCCACACCAAGCTTGCGCTCGTGGTGCGCCGCGAGGGCGACGGCCTGCGCACCTACGCGCACATCGGCACGGGCAACTACCACGTCAAGACCGCGCGGATGTACACGGACTACGGACTCTTCACCTGCGACCCGACCATCACGCGCGACGTGGTGAATCTGTTCCACCATCTCACGGGCTATTCGCGTGCGCCGAAGTTCGAGCGGCTGCTCGTGGCGCCGCTGAACATGCGCGAGAGTTTCATCCAGCTGATCCGCCGCGAGATCGAGCACCACCAGGCGGGGCGTCCGGCACGGATCGTGGCCAAGATGAACCAGCTCGAGGACCTGCCGATGTGCGAGGCGCTGTCGGAAGCGTCACAGGCCGGAGTCCCGATCGACCTGATCGTCCGCGGCTTCTGCTGCCTGCGCCCGGGCGTCGCGGGGTGGACCGAGAACCTGCGCGTGCGCTCGATCGTGGGCCGGTTCCTCGAGCACGGTCGCCTGTTCCACTTCGCCAACGGCCAGGAAGATCCACTCGAGGGCGATTTCTACATCGGCTCGGCGGACTGGATGGACCGCAACCTGTCACGGCGCGTCGAGGCAGTGGCCCCGGTGCTGGTGCGCCAGCTCCGCGAGCGGCTCTGGGAGGACCTCGTCGTGCAGCTCGAGGACCGCCGCAACGCCTGGCAGATGCAGCCCGACGGCAGCTACGTGCAGCTCACCGCCGGGAAGGGCGACTCGAAGGTCGCCCGCGACGGCACGCACGTGACGCACATGAAGCGCACGAAGGCGCGGCTGCGGCGTTAAGTCGGCATCCGACCGCGGCGGAGAGGCGGCGTCGTGCCGGCGGCGCGGGCCCCGCCGGCACGCGGCTGACTCAGTTCGAAGGCTCGAGGTTGGCGAGCGTGAACGCCCACACGTCGGCCCACTCCGCGATCACGCGGTCGGTCGGCCGGTAGCCGTGGCTGCCGGCGACCTCGATGCGAATCAGGGTCGGGCGGGGGCAGCCCTGTGCCTTCTGCAGCGCGGCGGCGAACTTGAACGAGTGGCTCGGCACCACGCGGTCGTCGCGGTCGGCGGTCGTGATCAGGGTCGCCGGGTAGCAGGTGCCGGGCTTGAGGTTGTGCAGCGGCGAGTAGGCGAGCAGGTACTTCGCCGCGGCCGGATCGTCGGCGGAACCGTAGTCGTCGGACCAGAACGGCCCCGCCGAGAACTGGTG
>Ga0031656_10000027_pt1 | contig 33197 bp, 31 predicted proteins | sample FrelakmetDIP11DI_FD_55080 | JGI IMG/M metagenome (GOLD analysis project Ga0031656, IMG submission 55080) | Freshwater lake sediment microbial communities from the University of Notre Dame, USA, for methane emissions studies - DIP11 DI | ecosystem: Environmental > Aquatic > Freshwater > Lake >... | reverse complement strand
ACCCTCGGCCGGGCGCAAGGATAAACCGTCGGCTTGCGATTACCTACGCGCGCGATCGGCGACTGACCCCGGGCGCGCGTGCTCCGCCTCGAGATCGGCCACGTCGAAACCAACGCCCGTATGCCGACCAACGAGTTGAGCTTGATCCGGTCCCGTCGACACCACACCGAGGCGAACGCTCCCCGCCGAGAAGGACGCGTAGCCATGCTCCTTTGCGGAGAACTCGAGACGGAGTCCCAGCTTGTCCCGATAGAATTCGGTGGCCCGGGCCAGATCTCCGACGAAGACGTTGACGTACGAAATCTGCATGGTCGTTTCGCCTTCTTGCGGGAGGAACCTGTAGACGAGACGTCAGGCGTCGCGTTGCTTGAACTGAATGATGTTGCCTTCGGGGTCCCACCCATCGAGGATGGTGCAGCCGCGGAAGTTCCATGCCGCCTCTGCTGGCTTGAGACAGCCGCCCGTCGCCGCGGCCACCTGGCGTACCGCATCCAGACTGGCCACGATGAAGGTCGGCTTGAACGGTGTGTCTTCCCTTGGCAGGGGAGGGCGAGCGACTTTGGTTGCCGCGGCGTACTTCCTCGGGATGGCATGAACGACCACCTCGTAGCCTTGGCCTCGCAGCAGATCGTGAGACCGCGAGGACTCTACGACGCGCAGCTTCAGGGCTTGTGAATAGAAGGCCGAGACGCGCTTCTTGTTCCGGGCGAAGACGACAAGACCTTGCTGCATTTCGGGCTCGGGGTTCCTGGGCATCGAATGGCCTCTGGGGGAAGAGTGGCTTGTGAGGCAAGACGCCGGGTGCGGCCGCGCGCCGGCGCGGGGGCTGCGACGAGAACCGAACAGCATCGCCTCGCTCGCTGTTCGGCGCTCCCTTTGAAGCCCTCGTCAGGCGGCGGCTCGTACGCGGCTTCGTTCCTCAGGTGACGCGCCCGACACCCAGCAGGAGCTTTCGTACATCACCGCGCGTGCGAAAGCTCTCGATGAGCAGATAGGCGCTCAGGAACAGCGCGCCTCCGAACACCGCGGCCAAGCCAAGAGCCACACCCGCTGCTGAAAACCGGTGGCGCCAACTGACCCAGAGCCCAGCGAGCAACAGCATGCACATGAAATCCAGATTGAACTGCCCCGCCCACTGCATCCTGGTCATGTCACCAAAGAAGACCGGAAGCAGATTCAGCCCATGATTGGCGACGACCACGAGCGTGTACCCTGCAATGACGAGGAACACAGCCACCAGGAAAGTGCGAAAGGCATTCATCCTCTTTGACTCCTTGCTCCTTGACTCGAGATCCGGCACGGCCACGGACTGCAATGCTGCGAACGCTTCGGTTCGCGGATTATCGGAGAGGACGACCATGCCGGCCAGCTTGCCGGGCTCGAGGGAGCCCTTGCTCGGTCTGGGCAGCATGCCTGCGCGCCGTGGGAGCAGAACTCTCGAGTGCCTTCGCCGCTCTCTCATGACGGTGCCGCATGCGGACGATCCTGCGAGCAGACCCGCCTGAACCACTGGCTATAGCGAACTCTCGCGGTTTCCACGCAGCAACGCGTAGCCCATACCCACCAGCCCGGCATTTCGAATGGCGGTGCCGACCGTCTGCATGATGTCCGGTGCGGGCGCCAGNGCCAGCACGAGGTTAACGAGCAGGCCGCCACTGAAGAGCCAGACGGCAATCGCGGGCAGGCTCTTCGATCTGAGCGCCGCACCCGCGAAGAGAAGTCCGCCGATGACCATGAGGGCGCCGTGCGCGGTGTAGGTCGGCCCGAGTTTCTGCCAGAGCGATTCGTAGTTCGGCGCACCGACAGCCAGCGCATACAGTGTGGTGTGTGCGAAGTAGGTGAACGCGAAACCATACAGGACCGCGCCGACCAACGCACAAGCGCCGAGCGCCTCGGCCCGGACCGCACAAATGCCCAGCAGAAGCCAGGGCATCGGCAGGAAGGCAACATAGTTCAGCCAGAGCTGGGCGGTTGAGAACCCGCCCTGATACCACTCCATCGCGTCGGTGAAGGAGTGAAGAATTGGTGCGGCAATTGCGGCAGTCCCGACTACCACTCTTAGCGCATGAGCTTTTGTCGAGGACATGGGGGCGGGAGGAGCGCTCTGACGAGAAAGCTCAGCGGCGCGCCGACTGCGGCGCATACGCTGCAGCGCGCGGTTGTGCGTCGGACGACTGCCGCTTCAGCGGCGGGCCGCGCAGCGGGCCGTATGCTGCAACCGGTTGCTCTGGGGAACATTCTGCGCAAAGCACTTAGCTAGCGATCCTCGGTCGACCCGTCGGGCCAAGCACAGATGCATACGCGGTTACCGGCTTGGTCGGAGAGCGTCCAGTGCGACGGGGCGTGCGACTCGTCGACGATGCGCCCGCCAGCAGCAATGGCTGCTTTCAGTCGCGCCTCGACAAGCTCACGGGGGACCGAAACATCGACATGCATAGCGTGCCGCAACGACTTTCCCTCGCCGAGTTCCTGCATCCACACCGTTGATCCGTGCCCAAGAGGGTCGACTGCGTTGTCGTCCGCCATCGGGACATAGCCGAGTACCGCGCGCCAAAAGCCAACGTCAACTGCGGCAGGCTTGGCTGCGATGGCCAGCTGCACTTCCTGAATGGCCGCACGATCAGGGACGGCGCCATGTTCGCGCGCGGTGGCCGAAATCGCGCGAGCCAGCTCAACGTGGCTGGATTCGAGAGCCCAGAGGTCACGCGTCAACCGGATGGTGACGCGCTCATCAGCGAGAGTCAGCAGCACACCCGCGTCCGAAATCCCAGGCGCGTTCGCGATTGAATCGGCCATGCGTGCCGCCTCGCCAAGCGATTGGACGCGAAAGACGGCCGTCGCGCCGCCGTGCAACACGGCCCAGTCATCCAGACCTTCGGCCGTCAGAAACTCGCGCCAACCGTGCTCGCTCATGCGTCTCCTCGTCGCGCAGCCGTGTTCGGCCGACAGTCGGTGCTCATCGCCGCTTCGTCGTAAGCAGAACGCCGCGCTTCAGGGGCGCCGCTTGCGGGCGTCCCCTGCAAGCGCTGGTTGGGCGTCACCTGTGCGCGCGCTTTGCCGCGTGACACGACCCAGCGAAGAACACGCACCCACAACGACCAGGGTTGGATTCGAGGCGCTTGTCCCAGTGATGCTTCGGCAGTAGCGAGGGAGTCTTCGATCAGCGCGTCATGCATGGGCTGATAGACCACGGGCCAGGACAGCACGGCGAGACCGTGAGTCGTCATCTCCAGCGTGTGGCGGAGCACGACCGTGTCGGCGATCGTCTTCATCCGTTCGTAGCCGTGAAAGCCATCGAACCCCATCGGCCCGGTGAACCTGAACTTGATGGACTGCCCGGGTACGTACGCCTCTACGAAATACCTGATCGGACCGTGTCCGCCGCGTGCGCCGACGCTAATCGGGCGGTCGAACTCCATCCGGGGCCACGCGTGCCTCGGCCAGAGCGCATCGTCTCGAGATGCCAGAGAGTCGACAAGGTCTCCGACTCGATCCGGCCCCGCTTGCAGCTCGCGTTCGTGAACATTCAGTACCTTCATGACGCGTCCCTTGGAGACGCCCAGCGTTCCGGGTGAGGCGCCCGCAACGGCATGGGCCGCGCAGGCCAATACTAGCCCGGAGCTGTCATCCGTTTCGGGGGAAGTCCACAGCCTTAACTCAACCGGCCGTGGAAATGGGGTAGAACCCCGTTTAGTTCGAGCACCATCAGCTCGTCGTGCGCAGCGGCAAGGGCGGCAAGGACCGGTCAACGATCCTGCCGGAGGCGCTGATCGCGCCGTTGCAGCAGCACCTGGTCACGGTGCGGGCGCGTCACGAGTTCGCGATCCGCGGCGGTCTTGCCGGCGTCGAGCTGCCCAACGCGCTCGAGCGCAAGTATCCGAATGCGCACCTCGAGTGGGGTTGGCAGTAAGTGTTCCCGCGAGGCGTCCGTCGCGCGACCCGCGGTCGGGCGCCTGGCGCCGGCAGCACGTGCGCAAGGGCGCGAACGCCGTGCAGAGCCGGCTGGACCGATGACCCCCCGACCCATGTCGAAACCAGGACTCGACAAAAGATAAAGACATCCTTATATTTGCGATCCATGCCAGAGTCCTTCGACACGCTGCTGCCCCGTCTACGCGCCATCGCGGAGCCCTCCCGGCTGCGCCTGCTCGCCATACTCGAACGCGGCGAGTTCTCGGTCTCCGAGCTCACCGAGATCCTCGGCCAGAGCCAGCCGCGGGTTTCCCGTCATCTCAAGCTGCTCGATGACGTCGGCCTGCTGGAGCGATTCCGCGAGCAGCACTGGATCTATTACCGCGTCGCGGGCAACACCGAGGGCGGCCGGCTGGCCCGCCTGCTGCTCGGGCAACTCGATGCAAACGACCCGGCGCTCGCCGGCGACCTCGAGCGCGTACGTCGCGTGCTCGCGGCCCGCGGNGGGACCGATGCGGCGCACGTCGGCCCCGCCGTCGCAGTGTCCGCGGAAGAACTCGCGCCGCTGCTGGCAGCCGAACTCGGCGAGCGTGGCATCGAGGCATTGCTCTATTTCGGCCGTGCGCCGGNCGANATCCTGGCGGGCATCGGTTCGCGGGCGCGTCGAGTGGTGGGCATGAACCCTTCGCGGCACCTGGTGCAGCGGGCCCGGGCGGTGCTGCACTCCGCACGGCTCAGTCACTGCGTGCTGCAACAGGGCGAACTTGCGGCCTTGCCCCAGCAGTCGAGCAGCTTCGATGTCGTACTGGTCGATCGTGTGCTGGCCACTGCCGGTCGGCCCGGAGCGGGTCTGCGCGAAGCGGCCCGCGTCCTGCGGCCGGGGGGACGGCTCATCCTCATCGAGGAATTCGAGGCACTGGAGCGTCGCACGCCTGCTGCCAATCCGCTGGCGCTGTTGCGGGCCTGGCTGGCCGATGCCGGGCTCGCCTGCGATCGCCTGCGCCCGTTCGACGTGAGCGGCGCGCACCTGTTGCTCGCCGCAGCCGTTCTGGAACCGGAGGCCGCGGCCGCCTGAGCGGCACTTCCGGTCACACACTCAACAGATCAGAGATAGAGAGCCCGTTCATGCAGCCCGTCACCGTCTCCTTTGAATTCTTCCCGCCCAATGACGCGGCGATGGAGCAGACGCTCTGGTCGTCCATCCAGCGACTTTCGCCGCTCGCGCCGCGCTTCGTGTCGGTCACCTACGGCGCCGACGGCTCGACGCGCGAGCGTACGCACAACGTCGTGACGCGCATCCTGCGGGAGACGCCGCTCACGCCGGCGCCACACCTGACCTGCGTGGGCGCCCCGCGTGGCGAGATCCTCGACATCGCGCGGGCCTACTGGGACGCCGGCGTGCGTCACATCGTGGCGCTGCGCGGTGATCCGGCTGCGGGGCAGGCGGGCTACGTGCCGCACCCCGAGGGGTTCGCCTATGCGGTGGATCTGGTCCGCGGCCTGAAGTCCGTCGGCGACTTCGAGATCTCGGTGGCCGCCTACCCGGAGGTGCACCCGGAAGCCTCGAGCGCGGACGCCGACCTCGAGCACCTGCGCGCGAAGCTCGACGCCGGCGCGAGCCGCGCGATCACGCAGTTCTTCTTCGACACCGACCGCTACCTGCGCTTCCGCGACCGCTGCGCTGCCGCGGGCATCGCCGCGCAGATCGTCCCGGGCATCCTGCCGATCACGCGCTTCCCGCAGATGCTGCGCTTTGCGCAGCGCTGCGGCGCGAGCGTTCCGGACTGGCTCGCGCACCGCTTCGACGGCCTCGACGACGACCCCGAGACGCGCCGCATGATCGCGGCGAGTGTCGCCATCGACCAGGTGCGCAAGCTGCAGCGCGAAGGCGTGCAGGACTTCCATTTCTACACGCTCAACCGCGCCGAACTCGCCTACGCGATCTGCCACGCACTCGGCGTGCGCGCGCCGGCGGCCCGTGCCGCCGCGGAGGCCTGACCATGCTGCGACCCGAACGCGTCCGTGAATTCCGCCGCCTGCTGGGTGAGCGCGTGCTGGTACTCGACGGCGCGATGGGCACCGTCATCCAGTCGTACAAGCTCGGCGAGGCAGACTACCGCGGCGAACGCTTCCGCGACTGGCCGAAGGATCTCAAGGGCAACAATGACCTGCTGGTGCTGACGCGCCCGGACGTGATCGGCGAGATTCACCGCCGTTACCTCGAGGCCGGCGCCGACATCGTCGAGACCAATACCTTCAACTCGAACGCCACCTCGCAGGCCGACTACGGCGCCGAGGCGCTGGTGCGCGAATTGAACCTCGCCGCCGCGCAGATCGCGCGCCGCGCTGCCGATGAGGTCGCGGCGAAGACCGGCCGNCCGCGCTTNGTCGCNGGCGCACTCGGCCCCACCAACCGTACGGCTTCGCTCTCGCCCGACGTCAACGACCCGGGCTTCCGCAACGTCACGTTCGATGGGCTCGTCGCCACCTACGACGAGGCGACCCGCGCGCTGGTGGAGGGTGGCGTNGACCTGATCCTCGTCGAGACCATCTTCGACACGCTCAATGCCAAGGCGGCGTTGTTCGCCGTGCGCCGGGTCCTTGACGAACTCGGGCTCGATCTCCCGGTGATGATCTCGGGCACGATCACCGACGCGTCCGGGCGCACGCTGTCGGGCCAGACGGTCGAGGCGTTCTGGAACTCGGTGCGACACGCGCGGCCCGAGGTGATCGGACTCAACTGCGCGCTCGGCGCGAAGCAGTTGCGGCCGTATGTCGAGGAACTCTCGCGCATCGCCGATGTGTGGGTCTGCGCTTATCCGAACGCGGGCCTGCCGAATGCCTTCGGCGAGTACGACGAGGCGGCGTGCGAGACCGCGGCGCTGGTCAAGGAGTTCGCGACCAGCGGCTTCGTCAACATCGTCGGCGGTTGCTGCGGCACCACGGCCGAGCACATCGCGCACATTGCCCACGAGGTCGAGGGCCTGCCGCCGCGGCTTCCGCCGGTGCTCGAGCCGCGCAGCCGACTGTCGGGACTCGAGCCCTTGAACATCGGCCCCGACAGCCTGTTCGTGAACGTGGGCGAGCGCACCAACGTCACGGGCTCGGCGAAATTCCGTCGGCTCATCGAGGCCGAGGACTATGCGGGAGCGCTCGAGGTGGCGCGCCAGCAGGTCGCAAGCGGCGCGCAGGTCATCGACATCAACATGGACGAGGGCATGCTCGACTCGGAAGCCGCCATGGTCCGCTTCCTCAACCTCGTTGCGGCCGAACCCGACGTGGCGCGCGTGCCGGTGATGATCGACTCCTCCAAGTGGTCGGTGATCGAGGCGGGGCTCAAGTGCCTGCAGGGCAAGGGCATCGTGAACTCGATCAGCCTGAAGGAGGGCGAGCGTGCTTTCCTCGAGCAGGCGCGACTGGTGCGGGCCTACGGCGCGGCGGTGGTCGTCATGGCCTTTGACGAGCAGGGGCAGGCCGACACCGTCGAGCGCAAGGTCGAGATCTGCCGGCGCTCTTACCGGCTGCTCACGGAGACGGTGGGATTGCCGCCCACGGACATCATCTTCGACCCGAACATCTTCGCGGTCGCCACCGGCATCGAGCAGCACGACCGNTACGCGCTCGATTTCATCGAGGCCACGGCGCGGATCCGCGCGGCCTGCCCGCACGCGCTGGTGAGCGGTGGGGTGAGCAACGTTTCGTTCTCTTTCCGCGGCAACGACCCGGTGCGCGAGGCGATGCACTCGGTGTTTCTCTACCACGCGATCCGCGCGGGCATGAGCATGGGCATCGTGAACGCGGGTCAGCTCGCGATCTACGAGGACATCGCGCCAGAACTGCGCGAGCGGGTCGAGGATGTGATCCTCGCGCGGCGCAGCGACGCCACCGAGCGGCTGCTCGAGATCGCCGGCCGTTACAAGGGCGAAGCCGGGCAGAAGCGCATCGAGGACGCGGCGTGGCGGACCTGGCCGGTGGCGAAGCGCCTCGAGCACGCGCTGGTGAAGGGCATGGACGAGTTCGTGGTCGAGGACACCGAGGCCGCGCGAATCGAGTCCGGCAGCCCGCTCTCCGTGATCGAGGGTCCGCTCATGGACGGCATGAACCTGGTGGGTGACCTGTTCGGCGCGGGCAAGATGTTCCTGCCCCAGGTGGTGAAGTCGGCGCGCGTCATGAAGAAGGCGGTCGCGCACCTCGTGCCGTACCTTGAGAAGGCGCAGGACGGCTCGAGCCGCAGCAACGGCAAGATCGTGCTCGCGACCGTGAAGGGCGACGTGCACGACATCGGCAAGAACATCGTCGGCGTCGTGCTCCAGTGCAACAACTTCGAGGTGATCGACCTCGGCGTGATGGTGCCCACGGAGCGCGTCCTCGAGACGGCGCGTCGCGAGGGTGCCAGCATGATCGGGCTGTCGGGCCTCATCACCCCCTCCCTCGACGAGATGGTTCACGTGGCCCGCGAGATGAAGCGCCTGGGCTTCGAGATGCCGCTGCTGATCGGAGGGGCGACGACCTCGCCCGCACACACCGCAGTCAAGATCGATCCCGAGTACGACGGCGCCGTGGCCTACGTCAAGGACGCCTCGCGGGCCGTGGGCGTGTGCCAGTCGCTGGTCACGCCCGAACACCGCGCCGAGGCGACGCGGCGACTCAAGGCCGAGCACGCCGAGAAGCGCGAGCAGCACAAGGGCCGCAAGGCCAAGGCACCGGCATTCACGCTCGCCGAGGCGCGCGCCAACCGCTTCCGCTGCAACTGGTCGGAATACCGGCCGCCGGTACCGCGCATGTCGGGCATCCGCGTGTTCGAGGAGGTCCCGCTCGAGGAACTGGTCCGTTACATCGACTGGATGCCGTTCTTCAACGCCTGGGAGTTCGCGGGACGCTTCCCCGACATCCTCACCGACCCGGTGGTCGGCGAGGCGGCGAGCAATCTCTACGCCGACGCGCGGCGCATGCTCAAGGACCTGATCGCGGGCCGCTGGACGCGGGCGAGCGCGGTGATCGGCTTCTTTCCGGCCAACTCCGTGGGCGACGACATCGAGGTCTACGCGGACGAATCGCGCGCGCAGGTGATCCACCGCCTGCACCACCTGCGCCAGCAGAAGCCCAAGCCCGCCGGCCAGCCGCACTACTCGCTCGCGGACTTCGTGGCGCCGCGCGAGTCGGGCGTGGCCGACTGGATCGGGGCGTTCGCCGTCACCGCGGGCCTCGGTCTCGACGACAAGATCCGCGAGCTCGAGGCGCGTCACGACGACTACGCCAGCATCATGGCAAAGGCGCTCGCCGACCGGCTCGCCGAGGCGCTGGCCGAGCGCATGCACGAGCGCGTGCGCCGCGAGTTCTGGGGTTACGTGCCCGAGGAGCGCTTCATCAACGACCAGCTCGTGAAGGAAGCGTATCGGGGCATCCGTCCGGCGCCGGGCTACCCGGCCTGCCCGGACCACACCGAGAAGGCGACGCTGTGGCNCATGCTCGACGCAGAGAAGAACACCGGCATCCGGCTTACCGAGAGCTATGCGATGTATCCGACCGCTGCGGTGAGCGGCTGGTATTTCTCTCACCCGGAAGCGAAGTACTTCCAGATCGGCCGCATCGACGCCGACCAGGTCGCCGANTACGCCCGTCGCAAGGGCCTGTCCGTTGCCGAGGCCGAGCGCTGGCTCGCGCCGGTCGTAGGCTACGAGGCCACGGAGCGCGCGGCGTAGCTGGTCGCGGCGGCGCTGATGTCGCCGCCCGTCGCGATGGAATCCCGCCCCGGGCGCTGAAGTGCTTGACGCGCCTGCGCCAGCATCGTAGTTAGACGCGCACGAGAAACAGGAACTCCGGGGGGAGTGATATGGCAAAGGCCGTCGCCGACGACACGCTGGCGCTGCAGCGCCTGTATCACTGGGAGCGCACCGCGCCCGACCGCGTCGTGCTCACCCAGCCGATCGGCGGCGGGCAGGTGAAGGACTACACCTGGCGCCAGCTGATGGACGAAACGCGGCGCATGGCCGCGCACCTCAAGGGACTCGGCCTCGAGCCGGGCTCGCGCATCGGCATCCTCGCCAAGAACACGGCGCACTGGCTGATCGCGGACTTCGCAATCTGGATGGCGGGCTACGTCTCGGTGCCGCTCTATCCCACGCTCGCCGCCGGCACGGTGCGCCAGATCCTCGAGCACAGCGAGGCGAAGTTGCTGTTCGTCGGCAAGCTCGACGGCTGGGAAGAAATGAAGCCCGGCGTGCCCGCGGCACTGCCGATCATCCGGCTGCCCCTGTCGCCGGCAACGGAGGGCGAAGCCTGGGAGCAGATCGTCGCCGGCACGCCGCCGCTCACCGGTGAACCCGTGCGCGATGGAGACGAGCTCGCCACGATCATGTACACCTCGGGCACGACCGGCATGCCAAAGGGCGTGATGCACAGCTTCGCCACCTTCGCATGGTCGGTGCAGGCCGCGCGCAAGCGGCTCCCGGCCGGTGAGGACGCACGTATCCTGAGCTACCTGCCGCTGTCGCACGTGGCGGAGCGCACGCTCGTCGAGCACGGACTGCTGTCGAGCGGGCTGCACGTGTACTTCGCAGAGAGCCTCGAGACCTTTGCTGCCGACCTGCAACGCGCACGTCCGACACAGTTCTTCTCGGTGCCGCGGCTGTGGGTCAAGTTCCAGCAGGGCGTGCTGGCGAAGATGCCGGCCGAGAAGCTCGATCGGATGCTGTCGATCCCCGTCGTGAATCACTTCGTGCGCAAGAAGGTGCTGGGCGCGCTGGGGCTCGACCGGTGCGAGGTCGCCGCCGGCGGCGCGGCGCCCATGCCGCCCGACCTTTTGCGCTGGTACGCGCGGCTGGGCCTCGAGGTGATCGAGGTCTACGGCATGACCGAGAACTGCGGCGTGTCGCACTGCACCCTGCAGGGCAAGCCGCGTCCCGGCACCGTCGGCTACCCGTACGAAGGCGTCGGGAGCCGGCTCGATCCCGAGACCGGCGAGATCCAGGTGAAAAGCCCCGGGACGATGCTCGGCTACTTCAAGGAGCCCGAGCAGACGCGCAACGCACTCACGCCCGACGGCTGGCTGCGCACCGGCGACAAGGGCGCGCTGGACGAGGAGGGCGGGCTCAGGATCACGGGCCGCGTCAAGGACATCTTCAAGACCGGCAAGGGCAAGTACGTCGCGCCCGCGCCCATCGAGGACAGGCTCGTGATGCACACCGCGGTCGAGGCGTGCTGCGTCACCGGCGCCAACCTCGGCCAGCCGCTCGCGCTGGTGATGCTGAACCTGGAGGCCGTGCAGCGTGCCGCGGCCGCCGACGGCCGCAAGGCGCTGGAGGACTCACTCGTCTCGCACCTCAAGTCCATCAACGCGATGCTCGACCCGCACGAGCGGCTCGACTGCCTGGTCGTCGTCAGCCAGCCCTGGACCGTCGAGAGCGGGCTGATTACGCCGACCTTCAAGGTGCGTCGCAACCGCGTCGAGGACGTGTACTCGCAGTACTACGAGCGCTGGGTGGTCGAGCGGCGCACGGTGATCTGGCACGACGGGCTGAGCCGCGGCGCCTCGCGGCGGCCCACCCAGTTCAGACCGTCTCGTAGACGCCGAGGTCCGCCGCCCGCAGCAAGCGCCGGTAGCGCATCGTGCTGTGCGGCCAGTTGTTGGTGATGGTGCCGTCGGCGAGCTTGTACCAGCTCTGCTTGTCGGCGGCCCACACCGATTTCGCAAGGTCGCGCTTCAGCCACGCGTTGTACTCGTCCATCACCGGGCGCCGGACGTCGAGACGTTTCAGGCCGCGCGCGTCGAGCTGGCGGATCGCGTCGATCACGTAGCCCACCTGCGCCTCGATCATCACCAGGATGCTGTTGTGTCCGAGGTTGGTGTTCGGTCCATACAGCATGAAGAGGTTTGGGAAGCCGCTTACCGTGACGCCCAGGTAGGCGTGCGCGCCTGACTTCCACTCCTCGCTGAGCTTGCGGCCGCCCGCGCCGCTGATGACCAGGGGCGCGAGGAAATCGGTCGCGTGGAAGCCCGTGGCGAACACGATCACGTCGGCCTCGACGAGTTCGCCGCTCGCGCGGCGCACGCCCGCGGGTTCGATGCGCTCGATGCGGTCAGTGACCAGGCGCACGTTGTCGCGATTGAGCGTCGGGTAGTAGTCGTCGTTGAACAGCACGCGCTTGGCGCCGATCGGGAAGTCGGGCACGAGCCGCGCGCGCAGCGCGGGGTCGCGCACCTGCCGGTGCAGGTGCGCCAGCGCCTTGCGCGTGGCGAGCCACTGCACGAAGCGCACCTGCTTCATGAGCGGCGTGAGCTGCAGCTCGCCGAAGAAGAACCACTGGGCGTCGTGGCGTAGCTTCGCGAGCCGCGGCCAGCGGGTCATGCGCCGCTGCAGCCGAGGCGAGTAGAGGCGGTCCTTGCGCGGCAACAGCCAGTTCGCCGAGCGCTGGAAGATCGTCAGGTGCGAGGCCAGCGGCGCGATCTGCGGCACGAACTGAACGGCGCTCGCCGCGTTGCCGATCACCGCGATGCGCTTGCCGGCGAGGTCCACCGAGTGGTCCCAGCGCGCCGAGTGGAACTGTGCCCCGGCGAACGTCTCGCGGCCCGGGATCGCTGGCGTTGCCGGGTGATGCAGCTGTCCCATCCCCGTCACGAGAAACTGTGCCTCGACGGTATNGCCGTTGCGGAGTTCGACGCGCCACAGGTTGCGCGCCTCATCGAAGCGCGCGGCCGTCACCTCCGCGTCGAATCGGAAATGCGGCAGCAGGCCGTGCTTCACGGCGCACTCCACCGAGTAGCCCAGCAGCTCCGCCTGCCACGCGAAGCGCCGGCTCCAGTCGGTCTTCTGCGCGAAGGAGAAGCTGTAGAGGAACGAAGGCGCGTCGCAGGAGGCGCCCGGATAGGTGTTGTCGCGCCAGGTGCCGCCGAGCGTCGCGGCCTTCTCGAGGATCACGAAGTCGTCGATCCCGGCGCGCTTGAGCTGCATGCCCATGCAGAGGCCGGAGTGGCCGGCGCCGATGATCGCGATGCGGGTGGAGGTCGTGGTCATGATTGCGCAGTGCCGGTCAACGCTGGATCAACGTAATCCGGAAACGTACGCCGGCCCGCCGAGCGAGACCATCTGCCGCTCGATCCACGCCTGGCGCTTGCGTACGTAGGGGCCGGGTGCCTTGACGCTGTAGCGCCTCGGCGATGGCAGCACTGCCGCGAGGAGCGCGGCCTCGGCGCGCGTCAGCTTCGCGGCATCCTTGTGGAAGAAACGTTGGCTCGCGGCCTGCACGCCCCAGGTGCCACGGCCGAACTCCGCGATGTTCAGGTACACCTCGAGGATACGCTGCTTGGGCCATGCGAGCTCGATCAGCACGGTGATACCGGCCTCGAGCCCTTTGCGGAACCAGCTCTGCCCCGGCCAGAGGAACAGGTTCTTGGCGACCTGCTGGCTGATGGTGCTCGCGCCACGCACGCGCCGGCCGCGTTCGCGGTCGGCAAGCGCCTTGTCGATCTGCTTGAAGTCGAAGCCGCGATGCAGCGGGAATCGCTGGTCCTCGGCGGCGACTGCGGCCAGCGGCGCGTACTTCGAGATCTGGTCCCAGTCGCGCCACTCGTGGCGGAACTCGTATCCCTTGGCACGCGTCAGCAGGGCGCCGGCGCGGTCGCGCAGCATGAAGGCCGTGGTGGGCGGATCGACCCAACGCATGGCCACGATCGCGAATACCGTGACAGCCGCCCAGGCGGCGAGTGCCAGGACCAGCCCGCGCGTGATCCGCGCAAACCGACTCCCGCGACGCTTCGCCACGCACAGCGCCTTTGGAGCCGAGGCCTCAGGAGCCGGGGGTCACCCGCCGCGCGGTCCTGACCTCGATGGGCGTGACCGGAACGTCCTGGTGGCCCGCCTTGCCACCGGTCTTCATCGTGGCCATCTTGTCCACCACGTCCATGCCCTCGACCACGTGCCCGAACACCGCGTAGCCTGCGCCGCCGCGACCCGGGTCGAGGAAGGCATTGTCCACGAGGTTGATGAAGAACTGCGAAGTGGCGCTGTGCGGGTCGTTGGTGCGCGCCATGGAAAGGGTGCCGCGACGGTTCTTCAGACCGTTGTCAGCCTCGTTGCGGATCGGCGCGCGCGTCGGCTTCTGCTTCATGTCGGCGGTGAGGCCGCCGCCCTGCACCACGAATCCGGGGATGACGCGGTGGAATACAGTGCCGTCGAAATGACCAGCCTCCGCGTAGTCGAGGAAGTTCTTCGCGCTGACCGGGGCATCCTGGTCGAACAGTTCGACGGTGAAGCTGCCAAGCGTGGTCTCGAATCGGATCATGGTGCGGGTCCGGGGATGGTCGATTGCAGGGGCGAAATAGTGAACGGGCGGGGCGGCGATGTCACGCTCCGCAGCGGGCCGTCGCCGCCGGACGGCACGGGGGGAGGGGACCGTGCNCGACTTGACGCGATGGGCATCCGAGCCGTTAACGTGCCGGGTTGTCGCGGGTCCAAAGGCACCCGCACGAGGGAGCGGATCGGTACGGTGCGTCGCGTTTGTCCGAAATTCTCTGCCGGCCCTGCCGCCGTCGCCGGCGGCTGCGCGATCGCCGGGCGCTGCGGCACGTCGGCCTGGCACGCATGAACGGCGCGGCGCTGCGACTGCGCTCGGAGTTCTGCGAGCCGCTCGACCCGTTGCAGGCCTTCGCCGCCGCGGGCGGGGCGCCGCGCTTCTANCTGGAGCAGCCCGCGGCGCAGCGATTCCGGGTCGGGATCGGGCATGCCGCGCGGATTACCACGAGCGGGGACGGGCGGTTCCGGGAGGCCGAGGCTGCAGCGTGCGCGCGATTTGCCAGCCTGGAATGGGAAGGCGGNGGGCCGCGGATCGCGCAGCTGCTGGGCGGTTTCGCGTTCTCGGCGGTTCCGTCCGTCGACGGATTGTGGCGGGGCTTCCCCGCGGGCGAGCTGCGACTGCCGGAGCTCTGCTACTGGCGCGAAGGGGACCGCTACGTCCGCGATGTTGCGAGCGCGAGTCGCTGGGCGAGCCTCGAGCCACCGCAATTGCCGCTCGGCCACCCGGTGCGCGGCGCCGCGGAAATCGGCAACGGCGGTCCCGAGGCCTACGCAGCGCATGTCGAGCAGGCGCTCACCGAGATTCGCGCGGGAGCGCTGCAGAAGGTCGTGCTCACCCGCGCGGTGCACGTTACGACCCGTTCGGCCATCGACCCGGTCGCATGGCTCGTGGCGCTGCGAGAGCGATTCCCCACCTGCACGCTGTTCGCGATGGGCGAGGGTGATTCCGTGTTCCTGGGNGCAACTCCCGAGCGCCTGGTACGGGTCGCCGGCGAGCTGGTCGAGACTGCCGCACTCGCGGGCACTGCGCCTCGTGGCGCGTCACAGGCCTCCGACCGGGCGCTCGGCGTCGCTCTTTGCGACAGCCGGAAGAACGGCGACGAACACGGCATCGTCGTGCAACACCTGGCACAGGCACTCGCCGAGTGCTGCGACGAGGTCACGGTCGATGCCGAACCGCGGCTGCTCAGGACCCGGACCGTGCAGCACCTCTGCACCGAGCTGCGCGCGAGGCGCCGCGCTGCATCGCCCATATCGCTGCTCGAGCTCGTCGAGCGACTGCATCCGACGCCCGCAGTGGGCGGCGCCCCGCGCGAGGCGGCGCTCGACTGGCTCGCGCGCCACGAGGACGTGGAGCGCGGCTGGTTTGCGGGTCCCGTGGGATATCTGCAGTCGAACGGGGACGGGGAGTTTGTTGTAGCCTTGCGCTCGGCGCTGGTCCGTGGACGCAGCGCCACGGCCTGGGCGGGTGCCGGCATCGTTGCGCGCTCCGACCCCCATGCCGAGTTCACCGAGACCGAGCTCAAGCTGCGCACCGTGCTGGGGCCGCTGCTCTGGGGAGCGCCCTGATGAACCACTCCGACGTTCCGCGCGAGCCCGGCGCCGACAACCTCGCCTTTGCATGCGCCCTGGTCCAGGAGCTGCAGGCCGCCGGCATCGAGACCGTGGTGGTCTGCCCCGGGTCTCGCTCCACGCCGCTCGCGCTGGCAATCGCGGGCCAGCAGGGCCTTCGGCACTCGATGCACCTCGACGAGCGCAACGCGGCCTTCCACGCCCTCGGGCACGCGAAGGCAAGCGGCCGCCCCGTGGCGCTCGTGTGTACCTCCGGCACGGCCGGCGCGAATTTCCTGCCTGCGATCGCGGAGGCGAGCCACGCGCGCGTGCCGCTGGTCGTGCTCACGGCCGACCGCCCGCCCGAGCTGCGCGCCTGGGGCGCGGCCCAGACCATGGATCAACGCTCGCTGTACGCGGGCTTCGCGAGATGGATCGAGGAATCGCCGTGCCCGTCGGAAGCGGGCGGAAATGAATCGTACGCACGAGCGCTCGCACGTCGCGCCGTCGCGGAGGCCACGGGCCCCGCGCCCGGTCCCGTGCACCTGAACCTGCCGTTTCGCGAGCCGCTGGTGCCGGCAAAGGTAGAGGTCGTGCCGCGGGCTGCGGCGGCACGCGTTGCTGTGGTCCGGCCCGTCGTCTCGCTGAGTGATCCGACGGGCGAGCTGGCGCAGCGGCTGCGAGCCGTGGAGCGCGGCGTGCTGATCTTCGGTCCGGGCGCCTGCGACGAGATGCACGTCGCGGGCGCGGCGAGTCTCGCGCTTGCACTCGGATGGCCCGTGCTTGCCGACCCCGCCTCGGGACTGCGCTCGGGCAGCGGACCCGGCGGGCTCGTGCACGGCGCGGACCTGCTGCTGCGCGAGCCTGCGATCGCTGCGGCTCTCGAGCCACAGTTGGTGCTGCGCTTCGGCGGCCTGCCGACGAGCAAGGCGATCGCGACCTGGCTGGCTGCCCATCCAAAGGCGGACTACTGGCTCGTCGATCCGGCGGGCGCGCATCGCGATCCGCAGCATCGCGCCACTTGCGTGCTGCGCGGCGACTCGTCGCAACTTGCGGCGCTGCTGGACGGCCTGGCGCCGCCCTCGGCCGCGACCCGCGCCTGGCGCGAACGCTGGATGCACGCCGGGCGAACGGCCCTCGCCGCGATCGACGCCGCGCTGGCGAAGAATCCGCGCCTGCTTGCGCCGCAGCTCGCGCGGTCGCTGTGGAGCGCGCTGCCGGCCGAAGCGGTGCTGTATGTCGCCAACAGCATGCCGATCCGCGAGCTCGATGCCTTCGCGGGCCCGCGCGAGGAGCCGCTCGTCGTGCTCGCCAACCGGGGCGTGAACGGCATCGACGGCCAGGTGTCGTGCGCGCTCGGTGCCGCTGCGGCGCTCGACCGGCCTACGCTGCTCTGGTGCGGCGATCTCGCGTTCCTGCACGACCTGTCAGGACTGCTCGCGGGTCGCCTGCAATCGGCCAACCTCACCATCGTCGTGACCAACGACGACGGCGGCGGCATTTTCGAGTACCTGCCGGTCGCGCAGTCCCTGCCTCGCACGGTGTTCGAGCCGATGTTCGCCGTGCCGCACGGGCTCGACCTGAGTGCGCTCGCCGCTGGCCTCGGATGGAGTTCACAGCGTGTCGAGTCGGCTGCGACCTTCGAGTCTGCCCTGGCGCTCGCCTTGCGTGGCGGGCGTCACGTGATCGAGGTGCCGATGGACCGCGCCGANAACACCGCGCTGCACGGTGCGCTGCATGCAGCGGTGNGCGCGCGGTTGCGCAGGGAACTCGCATGAGCGCGCAGGTGCTGCACGCCGGGCGGCGCGGCCACGGGCCGGCGCTCATGCTCCTGCACGGCTACACCGGCCGGGGTGCGGCCATGGCNCCACTCGCGCGCGCCTTCGAGCACCAGTTCGACACGATTGCACCGGACCTGCCCGGGCACGGGCACTCCGTGTCCAGCGGCCTCGCGAGGATTCGATTCATGCCTGGCCGATCTCGTCGCGACGCTCGAAGCCACAGGCCACCGGCGCGCGCACTGGCTCGGATACTCGATGGGTGCGCGCCTCGCGCTGGCGGTGGCCCTGCGTCACCCGGAAAGTGTCGTTTCGCTGGTGCTGCTCGCGGGTCGCGCCGGCATCGAGGACCCGGCGGAGCGTGCGGCGCGGCGTGCCGCCGACGAGGTGCTCGCGGCGCGCATCGAGTCGATCGGCGTTGCGGCGTTCGTGGACGAGTGGCTCGGCCAGCCGCTGTTCGCGACGCTCGCGCGCCTCGGGCCCGCGGTCATGGCCGGGGAGCGTTGCGCAAGACTCGAGAACGATGCGCAGGGGCTCGCGACGAGCCTGCGCATGCTGGGCCCCGGGGCGCAGCCGTCGCTGTTCGCGGAACTCCCGCGCCTCGACGTGCCCGTGCTGCTGGTCGCGGGCGAGCACGACCCGCGTTTCGTCGAGACCGCCCGCGATCTTGCGGGTCGGCTGCCACGCGCCGAGCTGGTGATCATTCCCGATGCCGGCCACGCGGCGCACGTCGAGCAGCCGGAGCGCTTCCAGCGCGTGGTCGCCGAATTCCTGCGTCGGGTCGAGCGTCCGACGCACTCCGTTCCCTTGCCTCAGGTCCGGGAGACCGCCTCATGACCGATACCTGCATCAAGCCGGCCGCGCCCGTCAGCTGGCAGGCCGTGCGCAGCTACGAGGACATCCGCTACGAACGCGACGGTGGCCTCGCGAAGATCACGATCTGCCGTCCCGAGGTGCGCAACGCCTTCCGGCCGAAGACGCTGTTCGAGCTGATCGACGCGTTCTCGCGTGCGCGCGAGGACAACAGTATCGGCGTGATCATCTTTACCGGCGAAGGCGAACTCGCCTTCTGCTCGGGCGGCGACCAGCGCATCCGCGGCAACGAAGGTTACGTCGGTGACGACGGCGTACCGCGCCTCAACGTGCTGGATCTGCAGCGGCTGATCCGCTCAATGCCCAAGGTGGTGATTGCCGCGGTGGCGGGCTACGCGATCGGCGGCGGACACGTGCTGCACGTGGTCTGCGATCTGACCATCGCCGCCGACAACGCGCGCTTCGGCCAGACCGGTCCCCGCGTGGGCTCCTTCGACGGCGGGTTCGGCTCTTCGTACCTCGCGCGCATCGTGGGCCAGAAGAAGGCGCGCGAGATCTGGTACCTGTGCGAGCAGTACGACGCGCCGGAGGCGCTCGCCATGGGCCTCGTCAACAAGGTCGTGCCGGTTGCGGAACTCGAGGCGACCGCCGTCGCCTGGGGCCGGCGCATCCTCACGCACAGCCCGCTCGCGATCCGCTGCCTCAAGGCCGCGTTCAACGCCGAGCTTGACGGGCAGGCCGGCATCCAGGAGCTCGCAGGCCACGCCACGCAGCTCTTCTACATGACCGAAGAGGCGCAGGAGGGTCGCGACGCCTACAACGAGAAGCGCCCGCCCGACTTCTCGCGCTTTCCATGGCGACCGTAAGCGCACGCTCCGCNTGGTGGCTCGCGATGCGGCCGGCGACGCTGACCGCGTCGGCGGCGCCGGTGCTGGTGGGTACGGGGGCCGCCTGGGCTGACGGCAGGTTCTCGTTGTGGCCCGCGATCGCGGCGCTGATCGGGGCCTCGCTGCTGCAGATCGGCGCGAACTTCGCGAACGACGTGTTCGACTTCGAGCGCGGCGCGGACACGCACGATCGCCTCGGCCCGCAGCGCGCCACCCAGCAGGGATGGATCAGTGCGGAGCAGATGAAGCGNGCGATGTGGCTCACCTTCGGCGGTGCGCTGCTCACGGGCATCTACCTCACCGCCGTGGCGGGCTGGCCGGTGATGGCACTGGGACTCGCGTCGATCGCGGCGGCCTACCTGTATACCGGCGGGCCCAGGCCCTATGGCTACCTCGGGCTCGGCGACCTCGCGGTGTTCGTGTTCTTCGGGTTTGGCGCGGTCGCCGGCACCTACTACGTGCAGGCGCATTCGGTTTCGACGATGGCGTGGCTCGCGGCGATCCCGATCGGTGCGCTCGCCACCGCGATCCTGGTCGTGAACAACCTGCGCGACATCGAGACCGATGCCCGCGCGGGCAAGCACACGCTCGCCGTGCGCCTGGGCGACGGCACGACGCGCAGCTACTACCTGCTGCTGCTTGCGATTGCCTACCTCGTGCCGGCATTTCTGTGGTGGCGCGGACTCGCGCAGGCGTGGGTGATGCTTCCGTGGCTGTCGCTGCCGCTCGCGTTCAGGCTCGCGAGTCGCATGCGTCACGAGCGCGGACTCGCGTTGAACGGGTGCCTCGTGCGGACGGCGCGGCTCGAGGTCGTCTTCGGCCTGCTGTTCGCGATCGGGCTCGCGTTGTGAAGCCACGCGGCCTGCGACAGGTCGCGAGAGTGACGTGTAGCGCCTCGTCTCGTCTCGCCCGCGCAGTGAACGCCGCTCGATGAAGATCGCAGCGGCGAACGTCCGTCCCGTGCGGCTGCGATTTGCGCGGCCGATGCACACCGCACTCGGCGAGTTTCGCGAACGGGAGGTCGTGCACTTCGAACTACGTGATTCCGACGGCATCGGCGGCTGGGGCGAGGCCGCGCCCTGGCCGGGGTTCGGCACGGAAACGCCGGCGGACTCGCTCGCGGTGCTGCAGGAAATGGCGCACCGATGGACCGGTGCGGAGCTCGATCCGGGCGATCCGGACCGTCGCGATGCGAGCTCGTTGCATGATTGCCCGGCCGCGCGCGCCGCGGTGGACGGCGCGCTGCTGGATCTCGCCGCGCGGCGCCAGGGGCGACCAGTGCGGGACGAACTGGCGGCGAGCAGCCTGTGTCCTGCCGCCGGCACAGTCCTTGCGCGTGTGCCGGTGAGTGCGCTGCTCGTTGGGCAGGCGCCGGATGCCATCGAAGAGGAAGCGGCACGCGTGCGCGCTGCGGGCTATCGCGCGGCCAAGCTCAAGCTCGGCACGGGATCCCTCGCACATGATCTCGAGCGACTGCGTGCCGCGCGTGCGGGTCTCGGTCCGGACGTCGCGCTGCGTGGCGACGCCAATGGTGCCTGGTCATTGGACGAGGCGCTCGCGGCGCTCGAGGCTTGTGCGCAGTTGGGGCTGGACTTTGTCGAGCAACCGGTCGCCGCGGGCGACCTCGATGCCTTCGCGCAGCTGCGAGGGCGGACGCCGGTACGGATTGCCGCAGACGAGTCGGTTGCGACGGAGGAGGGCGCGCTGCGCCTGATCGACGGCGCACTGGTGGACGTCGTGGTGCTCAAGCCCGCGATGCTCGGTGGATCGTCGCGAGCGCTCGACATAGCTGCTCGCGCTCGTCGCGCCGGTATCGGCGTCGTCTTCACGCACGCTTTCGAAACTGCGGTCGGCGCGCGCCACGCGCTGCATTGCGCGGCAGCTTGGGGCGACGACGCGACTCCACACGGTCTCGTGACCGACGGGCTCTTCGAGCGGGATATCGCGCAACCAGTCGCGGCAGAGGCGGGCTACGTCGCGATTTCCGAACAGCCCGGCCTCGGGATCGGGCTGTGAGTGAGGATGGTCGCACCCGTCCGCCCGATCAGCACCCGCTGCTCTGGCGCGCGGCGCTGAGTCCGGCTGCACCGGCCATCGAGACCGCGCGTGGCGCCTGGACCTTCGGCGAGCTCGCTGACCGGGCGCGCCGCGGCGCCCGCTACCTGCGGTCGCAGGCGCCGGTTGAGAGCTGTCCGATAGCACTGCTGCTCGAGGGAAGCGCGGACTTCGCCGCGTGGTTCCATGCCGTCGCCCTTGCCGGCCGCAGCGTGCTGCCGCTCAATCTGCGTCTCACGGCGCCCGAGATTGCCCGCCAGCTCGAGGATGCGCGCGTCACCTGCCTGCTCGGTGGTGCCGGGGATGCGCGGCTCGCGACGCTCGAGGGTGTCGTGCCCGGGCTGCGTGCTCACGCCGTGCCAGCAGTCGAGTCACTGCCGGCCTGCACGCAGCCGTTGCCAGGCGAGCGCGCCGAACCCGATGCGGTGCTTGCCGTGCTCTTTACATCGGGCACGACCGGCCGTGCCAAAGGCGCCTGCCTGACGCGCGGCAATTTCGCCGCNAGTGCTGCGGCCACACGCGATCGCCTCGGTCCCGCGGTGGACGGACGCTGGCTCTCATGCATGCCGCTGTNTCACGTGGGCGGACTGTCCATACTCTGGCGCAGCCTGGAGTTCGGCGCGGCGGTCCGGTTGCTGCCGCGATTCGACGCGCGCGAGGTCAGCGAAGCACTCGACACGGGCACCATCGAAGGCATCTCTCTCGTGCCCACGATGCTCTCGCGGCTGCTCGAGGAGCGTGCGGGTCGCACGGCGCCACCAGGACTGCGGGTGCTGCTGCTCGGCGGAGCCGCGGCGTCACGCGGACTGCTCGCACGCGCCCTGGCGCTCGGCTATCCGGTCTGCCCCACGTACGGCCTCACGGAAGCGACCTCGCAGGTTGCGAGCGCCGCGCCGCCGAAGCGGGGGGCGACGCTCCCGATGCCGATGTTGCCGCTGGCCGCGACCGAGGTGCGGATCGCATGCGAGGGCCACGAGGCCGCGCGCGGCGTGCCCGGCGAGATACTGGTGCGCGGACCGACCGTGATGCACGGTTACCTGCACCGACCCGANGACACCGCGCGAGTCCTGCGCGACGGCTGGCTGCACACGGGCGATGTCGGCCTGATGGACGCGGACGGCGGATTGCGCGTGCTCGACCGGCGCGACGACCTCATCGTCTCGGGCGGGGAGAACGTCTACCCCGCCGAGGTCGAAGGCGTGCTGCTCGAGCATTCCGCGGTCTCGGAGGCTGGCGTCGCCGGAGTACCCGACCCGGACCTCGGTTCGCGAGTAGTGGCGTGGATCGTCTCCGCGACCGGCGCGGCGCCGGATCTCGACTCGCTGCGACGTCACTGCCGCGAGAGGCTGGCCGGATTCAAGCAGCCGCGCGAGTTTCGTTTCGTGACGGAGTTGCCGCGAAACTCGCTGGGCAAGCTGCAGCGCAGGCGACTGTCCGAGGCGGCGCCCGGCAAAGACCGACCATGAGCTTGCGGCCTGCGCTCGGATCCGACTCCGCGGCGTCACGCGACCGCGAGCCTTCCCTCGCTGCATCGCTCGCGCCCGGCGAGATCGCGATGTGTCTGGACCTCATCGAAGCCTGCCGCATCGAGCATCCGGCGTACCGGCTCGCCCTGCGTGTCGCCGTGCTCGAGCGCCAGCCACCCGCCCGGTATGAGATGCCGCGGCGCCTCCGCCACAATGACCTCGAGAGCCTCGAGCCCGGTTGGCCCGGCGAACAGCGCGGCCGTCGGTTCCCAGCGACGCACAGCCGCCTCGACGCGCGGGTCGTCATTTGCAATGTAGGGAGGATTGCTTGCGATCACGGTGAAACGCCGGCCACCGACCGGCGCGAACCACGGGCCCTCGAGCACCTCGATCCGGTCGGCGAGGCCAAGTCGGGCCGCATTCGCCCGTGTCGTCTCGGTCGCCGCCGCCGAGGCGTCCGTGGCCACCACGCGGCAGCGCGGCCGCTCGCTCGCGAGCGCGAGCGCCACGGCGCCGCTGCCGCAGGCGAGGTCGAGCGCCTCGCAATCGCCGTCGACGGGCAGGTGCGCCAGTGCGCGTTCCACCAGCAGCTCGGTCTCGGGGCGAGGGATCAGCACGCCGGGTGCGACCGCCAGGGGCAGCGACCAGAATTCCTTCTCGCCGAGCAGGTAGGCCACCGGTTCGCCCTTCGCGCGCCGCGTGACGAGTGCCTCGTACCGATCGGTGGCCTCGCAGTCGAGGATGCGCTGGTCGGCATGCGCGAGCAGCCATGCGCGTGGGCGCCGGAGCGCAGCGCCCAGCAGCACTTCCGCTTCGCGGTGCGCATCGTCGGCGACGCGCACGAGTCGCTGGGCGCCCTCTTCGAGCAGTGAATGGACCTCGGTGGCCATGTCCGTGGATCGCCGTTCAGTCGAGTGCTGCGAGCTGCTCGGCCTGCCACTCCTGCTGCAGCGGCCCGATCACCTCGTCGAGCGCGCCGTCCACGATCGCCGGCAGCTGGTAGAGCGTGAGGTTGATTCGATGGTCGGTGACGCGGCCCTGCGGGTAGTTGTAGGTGCGGATGCGCTCGGAGCGGTCGCCCGAGCCGACCTGCAGTTTGCGTTCCTGCGCCTGTGCGGCCGCCTGCTTCTGCTGCTCCGTCGCGAGCAGCTTGGCGCGCAGCAGTGACATCGCGCGTGACCGGTTCTTGTGCTGCGAGCGCTCGTCCTGGCATTCCACCACGATGCCGGTTGCGAGGTGGGTGATGCGGATCGCCGAGTCGGTCTTGTTGACGTGCTGGCCGCCTGCACCGGAGGCACGGAAGGTATCGATGCGCAGATCCGCGGGGTTGAGCGCCACATCCTCGACCTCGTCGAGTTCCGGCAGGATCGCCACGGTGCAGGCCGAGGTGTGGATGCGGCCCTGGGCCTCGGTGGCGGGGACGCGCTGGACGCGGTGCGTACCCGACTCGAACTTGAGGCGCGAGTAAGCGCCTCGTCCCACGACACGGCTGATGATCTCCCGGTAGCCGCCGTGCTCGCCGGGATTCTCGCGCATCACCTCGACCTTCCAGCCCTGTCGTTCCGCATAGCGCGCGTACATGCGGAACAGGTCCCCCGCAAAGATCGCGGCCTCGTCGCCGCCGGTGCCGGCGCGAATCTCGAGGAACAGGTTGCCCTCGTCATGGGCGTCCTTCGGGATGAGCTGCCTGGTGAGCTCGAGCGCCTCGATCCCGAGGCGCAGCTCGAGCGCGTGCAGCTCTTCCTCGGCGAGCGCACGCATCTCGGCGTCACCGCTGCGCGCCATCTCCTCGGCGGCCCGGCGCTCTTCCTCGATCGCCCGGAACGCGCGGAAGCGTGTGGCAACGGGCTCGAGGCGCGCGTACTCCATCGAGAGCTCCCGGAAACGGTCGTTGCTGCCGATCACCTCGGGATCAGCGAGCAGCGCGCCCACTTCCTCGAAGCGCTCGACGGTTCGCTCGAGGCGTCTCCGGATGGAGTCCTTCATCAGTCGTGGTCGAGGCGGTAGATGTCGGCGATGGTACCGATGATCTCGGCGTCACCGCTCTCGGCGGCGTCGCGCAGGCGCTGGCTGGGCGGATGGATCAGGCGGTTGGTGAGGGTGGCGGAGAGGAACTCCAGCGCCTCCTCCGGACTGCGGCCGGCCAGCAGCATGCGGCGTGCCTGCTCGAGCGTCTGGCGACGCGTGCGTTCGGCCTCGTCGCGCAGGCGCCTGATCGTGGGCGCGGCGCTGCGGGTCCGCAGCTGGAGTTCGAATCGATCTACTTCGGTGGCGATCAGGCGGTCGGCCTGGCGCGCCGCCTGGCGGCGGTTCTCCATGTTCTCGTTCACCACGGACTGCAGGTCGTCGACGGTGAAGAGGTACACGTCCTCGAGCTGGGCCACCTCCGGCTCGATGTCGCGCGGCACGGCGATGTCCACCATGAAAATGGGACGGCGCTTGCGGGCGCGCAGCGCCTGCGCCGCCATGTCGCGGGTGATGATCGGGTTGGGACTCGCCGTGGAGGCGACCACGATGTCGGCCTCGCGCAGGTGCGTCGGGATGTCGTCGAGGCCGATCGCGAAGCCCGTGAACTCGGCGGCGAGCTCGCGCGCGCGGTCGACGCTGCGGTTCGCGACGATCATGCGACGCAGTCCGTCGGCGTGAAGGTGGCGCGCGGCGAGCGCGATCGTCTCACCAGCGCCGACCATGAGCGCCGTGCGATTCTCGAAGCTCGCGAACACCGTCTTTGCCATGGCGACTGCGGCCGATGCCACCGATACGGCGTTCGCACCGATTTCCGTCTCCGTGCGGACGCGCTTCGCGACCGAGAAGGCGGCCTGGAACAGGCGGTTCAAGGTCGGTCCGGTCGTGCCGGCCTCCTGGGCCGCCCGGTAGGCGTCCTTGAGCTGCCCGAGGATCTGGGGCTCGCCGAGCACCATCGAGTCGAGCCCCGAGGCCACCGCGAAGGCGTGCGCGACCGCTTTCAGGTCGTCGTGGTGGTACAGGCAGTGATGGATGCTGCTGCCGAGCTGGTGGTACCTCTGCAGCCAATCGGCGAGTTGGGCCTCGCCCGACGGGCTCACGCAGTAAAGCTCGGTCCGGTTGCAGGTCGAGACGATCACCGCTTCCTCGACGGCGTCGAGCGTGACGAGTTCGCGCAGCGCGTTCTGCATGCGTGACGGCTCGAACACCACGCGCTCGCGCACTTCGACGGGCGCGGTGCGGTGGTTGATGCCGACGACGACGAGTGACATCCGGTTACCGGGCGGGGAAATCGCAGAATTCTCCGGGACGGCCGGGAGCAACACAAGCACAGACGGTCATCCGCTATAGTGCCGCCCATGCTGATGTCCCGCACCGTCACCGGCCGCGCCACCGTGGTCGCGGCCCTGCTGCTGCTTTCCGCCTGCGCGGCGGCGCCCGGTGCTTCCGAAGGCGAGGCGGCGAAGAACGCCGGCGCAGGGGCCGCGGCGTCGCCGGCTGACCCCCAGGCGCTGATTGCCGATGGCGATGCAGCGCTGCAGCGCGGCGACCTGCCGCAGGCGGCGCTCGCCTACCGGCGTGCCGCGGAGGCCTCCGACGACGAGGCGATCGCGGAACAGGCGACGGAGCTTGCGTTCGACAACGCGCAGTTCCGGGAGACACTGCGCTCGGCGCAGCGCTGGCTCGCAATCAACCCGACCATCGAAGATGCGCGTCGCTACGCGGGCGTTGCGGCTCTTGAGCTGCACGAGCTCGACGAAGCCGAGTCGCAGTTCGCGGCGCTGCTCGAAACGGCCTTCCTGAGCCCGGCGGCCGGCTACCTTTCCCTGCTGCCGGTGCTCGCGGACCATGGGACCGGTCCCGACACGACGGAACTCTTCCGGCGCCTGCTGACACGCCATCCGGACGTCGGTGAGGGCCACTATGTGCTGGCAGCCGCGGCGCTGCGCGGCGAGAACTTCGCGCTTGCGGTCGAGCACGCACGGCGCGCAACCGAGATCGCGCCGTACTGGACGCCGGCCAAGCTGCTCCTGGCGCGCTCGCTGGTGGCCTCCGGACAGGAGGAGGCCGGGCTCAACATCGCGCGCGAGCTGGCTATCGCACCCGACGCCGACATTTCCACGCATCTCGAGTACGCGCTGATGCTCGCCAGCGTCGGCCGGGAAGAAGAAGCGCGCGCGCTGCTCACGCCGTATGCAACGGGCGAGCGCGTGGTGCCGGCGGCCCTGCGCGGACTCGGCATGCTCGACCTGCAGCAGCGTGACCTCGACGCGGCAACGAAACGCTTCGAGGACCTGCTCGGCACCGGCGCGATGTCCTACGACGCCCTGTTCTTCCTCGGCTCGATCGCCGACCGTCGCAAGGATCCGGAGCGCGCCCTGCGGTATTACTCGCGCGTGGTCGGTGGCGACTTCGCACTGTCGGCGCAGGGACGCGTGGCACGCATCAAGGCGCAGCAGTCCGGGCTCGATGCAGGCCTGGCGCAACTCGACGAGTTCGCGCGCAGTCACCCGCAGCGCGGGCCCGAAATCGTGGCGGCGCGCGCCGGGCTGGCTTCCAGCCTCGGGGATGAGAAGCGCGCGATCGCGATCCTCGACGAGGGCATCGCCCGGTATCCCGACGTGGTCGACCTGGGCATGGCGCGCGTGTTCGCGTATGAACGCCTGGGACGGCACGACGCGGCAATCAAGGAACTGCGCCGGATGCTCGCCGAGCGTCCCGGCGATGCCGTGCTCGAGAACGCGCTCGGCTACACGCTTGCCGACCAGGATCGCCACCTCGATGAAGCGCAGCGACTGATCGGCGCCGCGCTCACGCAGATGCCCGACAGCGCCGCGGTCCTCGACAGCATGGGGTGGCTGCTGTTTCGCCAGGGCCGGTTGCCGGAGGCGCTGAAGTACCTGCAGCGCGCAAGCGATCTTGGCGAGGAAACCGAGATCGACCTGCACCTCGGCGAGGTGCAGTGGGCGATGGGTGACCGGGATGCGGCCCGCACCACCTGGCGGCAGGCGCTGGAGCGTCAGCCGGATAACGAAGAACTCAAGGAGCGCCTCGAGCGAGCCGGTCAGTGATCCGAGTCGCCTCCGCGCTGCTGCTGCTCGGCGCGCTCGCCGGGTGTGCGACCCAGGCGCCTTCTCCGGCTCCGACCTCGCCGCCCGACCCGGCCGTCCTGCAGCGGTGGACCGCGAGCGGCCGGCTTGCGCTGGCGGCTGGCGAGCAGGGCGGGAGCGGGTCCTTCGTCTGGCGCCAGGATGGTCGCACCAGCCACCTCGAGCTGCGGGGACCACTCGGGGCGGGCTCGCTGCAAGTCGTCGCAGGTCCCGACGGGCTCGCCCTCACCGACGGTTCCGGGCGCAAGGTCGACACCGAAGCGGCCCGCAGCTCGCTGCGGGCCCGACTTGGCGCGGACCTGCCCTGGGACGACCTTTCCTACTGGATGCTCGGGGTGCCGGCGCCGGGTTCGGCTGCCGCCGTGGTCGACGCCGAGGCCGGGGCGCTGCGTGTGATCGAGCAGGCCGGATGGCGGATCGACTACGACGCCTATACGTCCGTCCCGGGCGCCGTGCTGCCCCAGCGCTTCACGGCGGCGCGCGAGGGGGTGCGTGTCAGGGTGATCGTGGACTCCTGGACCTTGCCGCCGGTCGAGGCGCGACCGTGAACGCGCCGGGTGCGCCGCTCGGCGGTCCGGAGCCCTGGCCGGCGCCTGCGAAGCTCAACCTGTTCCTGCACGTCGTCGGGCGTCGCGCGGACGGTTACCACCTGCTCCAGACGGCGTTTCAGTTCGTGGACCTCTGCGACGAACTGCGATTCTTCCGCCGACCGGCCGGCGTGGTGGAGCGCTTGAGCGAGCTGCCCGGCGTGGCATTCGAGCACGACCTGACCTTGCGCGCCGCACGGCTGCTCGCGGCGCGTCATCCGGGAGTCGGCGGAGTCGCCATCGATGTGAAGAAGAGCATTCCGATGCAGGCGGGCCTCGGTGGCGGCAGTTCCGACGCGGCCACGGTGCTCGTGGCGCTGAACGAGCTTTGGGGCCTCGNTGTCGCGGAGGGCGAGCTCGCAGATCTCGGGGTCTCCCTGGGCGCCGACGTCCCCGTGTTCGTGCACGGGCAGGCCGCCTGGGCCGAGGGGATCGGTGACAGCCTTACGCCGCTGGACCTGCCCGAGCCCGTCTACGTGGTCGTGCGACCGGACGCCGTTGTCAGTACGGCCGAGGTGTTCCAGGCCCCTGATTTGACAAGGGATACCCCCGCCATCAAAATTCGCGATTTCCTGATGTCGGGTGGGCGGAACGACTGCGAGCCGGCCGTGCGGCGGCGCGCTCCGGCGGTGGCCGAGGCGCTCGACTGGCTCGCGCGGTTCGCACCGGCCCGGCTTACCGGCACGGGTAGCTGCGTGTTTGCGGCGATGCCCGACGAGGAGACCGCGCGCGCGACGCTCGGGCGATTGCCGGGTCGCTGGACGGGTTGGGTGGTACATGGCCTCAACCGCTCGCCGCTGGTCGCAAGGCGACGGCTCGAGCAGGACCGCACAGGTCGGGGCCGCTGACGAATTCGTTGGGGTGTCGCCAAGCGGTAAGGCAGCGGGTTTTGATCCCGCCATTCGGAGGTTCGAATCCTTCCACCCCAGCCATGGTGGCTGAGCCGGAAATAGGGGACGATCCCCTAGACTCCGACGGAAACAGAGGAATGTCCCCTGATGGACAGCCCGACGATCGCGGTGTTCAGCGGCAGTGCCAATCCGCAGCTCGCGCACGACATCGTGCGCTATCTGCAGGTGCCGCTCGGCCGCGCCCACGTCGGATGCTTCAGCGACGGCGAGGTGACCGTCGAGATCATGGAGAACGTGCGCGGACGCGACGTGTTCGTCGTGCAGTCGACGAGCCCGCCCGCGAACGACCACCTGATGCAGCTGCTGGTGATGGTCGACGCCTGCCGTCGAGCTTCCGCCGGACGCATCACCGCGGTGATGCCGTACTTCGGCTACTCGCGCCAGGACCGCCGTCCGCGCGCCACGCGCGTCGCGATCACGGCGAAGCTGGTGGCCAACATGCTCGCGGGTGCCGGCGTGCATCGCGTGCTCACGGTGGACGTGCATGCCGATCAGATCCAGGGGTTCTTCGACATCCCCGTGGACAACGTATATGCGTCACCGGTACTGCTGGGCGACGTGTGGCGTCAGAAGTACGACGACCTCGTGGTGGTCTCGCCGGACGTGGGCGGTGTGGTGCGGGCCCGGGCAATCGCGAAGCGCCTCGACGACGCGGACCTCGCGATCATCGACAAGCGCCGTCCGAGAGCCAACGAGTCCGAGGTGATGAACATCATCGGCGAGGTCGAGGGCAAGAGCTGCGTGCTCGTGGACGACCTCGTGGACACCGCGGGCACGCTGTGTCAGGCGGCGCGGGCACTCAAGGACGTGGGCGCCAAACGTGTGGTGGCTTACATCACGCACCCGGTGCTGTCGGGTCCCGCGATCGAGCGGATCGCGACCTCGGAGCTCGACGAGCTGGTGGTGACCGACACGATTCCGCTGCGTGACAACGCGCGCGCCTGCCGCAAGATCCGCCAGCTCACCGTGGCGGGCCTGCTCGCGGAAACCATGCGCCGGATCCGCGATGAGGAAAGCGTCAGTTCGCTGTACATCGACTGACGCGATGCTTGACTGGCGCTGCCCGGATCTGGTCGCGGACCGGGTGGCATTTTCCGAAGACAACTGGAGACGATAATGAAGACCTCTTTCGAACTCGCTGCCGAGTTCCGCGATGCCGAGGGCAAAGGTGCGAGCCGCCGCCTGCGTCGCGCGAACAAGGTGCCCGCCATCCTCTACGGTGGCCATCGTGAGCCGCGCGCGCTGGCGCTCGACCACACGAAGCTGATGGTGATGCTCGACAACGAGCGCTTCTTCTCGACCATCATCAACATCAAGGTCGGCGACGTGTCGCAGGCCGCGGTGCTGAAGGACCTGCAGCGCCATCCCGCGAAGAACGTTGTGCTGCACGTGGACCTTCAGCGCGTGCTCGAGAACGAGAAGATCCGAATCGCGATTCCGCTGCACTTCAAGGGCGAGGCGGCCGCGCCTGGCGTGAAGCAGGGCGGCGTGGTCTCGCACCTTCGCAACGAGGTCGAGGTCCTCTGCCTGCCGAAGGACCTGCCCGAGTACGTGGACGTGGACCTGTCGGGCCTCGACATGAACCAGATGCTCTACCTTGCCGATCTCAAGATGCCGGAGGGTGTCGAGATCCCCGAGCTCAGGCACGGGCGTAATTCGCCGGTGGTGTCGGTCCACCATGCGCGCGCCGAGGAGATCGAGGCGCCGGCGGCAGAGGCGGCGGCGACGGTTGCAGCAGCGCCGACGGCTGCGCCCGCGGCCGCGGCTGCGGCGGCGGCGGCCAAGCCCGCCGCGGGTGCGAAGCCCGCGGCCGAGGCCAAGGCCAAGGACGCGAAGAAGTAATCCGCTTCACGGTGCGACCGAGGCCGCCCTCGCGGGCGGCCTCGTCTTTTGACGGACACCGACATGGCTGGCACGCCGCTCGCGATCATCGCAGGCCTCGGCAATCCGGGGCCCGAGCATCGCTTTACGCGCCACAACGCGGGCTATTGGTACGTGGACGCCCTGGCTCGCGCGGTGGGTACCGAGTTCCGCTCGCACGCCCGCTACCACGGTGAGATATGCCGTGTGCCGCTCGCCGGTCGTGACGTCGTACTTCTGAAGCCGCACACGTACATGAACCGCAGCGGGTTGGCGGTGCGTGCGCTGCTCGACTACCTGAAGGCCCCGGTCGGGGAGTTGCTCGTGGTGCATGACGAACTCGACCTGCCGCCAGGTGTCGCACGCTTCAAGCTCGGCGGCGGCCACGGCGGTCACAACGGGTTGCGCGACACGATCACGCACTGCGGCGCGGATTTCTGGCGGCTGCGCCTCGGCATCGGTCACCCGGGCGACCGCGCTGAGGTCATCGACTACGTGTTACAGCGTGCGCGGCCGACCGATGAAGAGGCGTTGCTCGGCGCGATCGACGCTGCGCTCCAGGCGCTCCCCGTGTTCGTCCGCGACGGATCGGANAAGGCGATGCATGCGCTTCACAGCGCGAAGCCGGCGGCGTAGCCGTCGCGTGCAACATACATGACCGCCCGCGATGCGGACGGGCGCGGCCTCGCGGCCAGGTGAGGGACAGTGGGAATCAAGTGCGGCATCGTGGGGCTTCCGAACGTCGGCAAGTCCACGCTATTCAACGCGGTGACGCAGGCGCAGAACGCCGCTGCTGCGAACTATCCATTCTGCACCATCGACCCGAACGTGGGCGTGGTGCCCGTGCCGGACCTGCGCCTGCAGGCGATCGCCGCGATCGTGAAGCCCGAGAAGGTCCTGCCGACCACGGTGGAGTTCGTGGACATCGCCGGCCTCGTCGAGGGCGCGTCCAAGGGCGAAGGCCTCGGCAACAAGTTCCTCGCGCACATCCGCGAGACGGACGCGATCGCCCAGGTGGTGCGCTGCTTCGTAAACGACGACATCGTGCACGTCGCCGGGCGCATCGACCCGCTCTCCGACATCGAGGTGATCAACACCGAGCTCGCGCTCGCCGACCTCGAGACCGTGGAGCGCGGCCTGCAGCGCGCCGAGAAGGCGTCGAAGGCCGGCGACAAGGACGCGATCCGGCTGCGTGATCTCCTGAAGCGAGTGCGCGAGCAGCTCGACGCCGGCCGACCGGTTCGCACGCTCGAGTTGGACGCGACCGAACGGCCGCTGCTGCATGAGCTGCACCTGATCACGGCGAAGCCGCTGATGTACGTGGCGAACGTCGCGGAGGGCGGCTTCAAGGACAACCCCTACCTCGACGCGGTGCAGAAGCGCGCCGACACGGAGGGTGCCGACGTGGTGCCGGTGTGCGCGGCGATCGAGTCGGAGATCGCGCAGCTCGATGCGGAAGATCGCCAGGCCTTCCTCGAGGAGCTCGGGCTGCACGAGCCTGGCCTCGACCGCGTGATCCGTGCCGCCTACCACCTGCTCGGGTTGCTGACGTTCTTCACGGCGGGCCCCAAGGAAGTCCGGGCCTGGACGACGCACCGGGGCGCGCTCGCGCCGCAGGCCGCGGGCGAGATCCACACCGACTTCGAGAAGGGATTCATCCGCGCCGAGGTGATCGGCTACGACGACTTCATCGCCTGCAAGGGCGAGCAGGGCGCCAAGGAGGCCGGCAAGATGCGGCTCGAGGGCAAGGAGTACGCCGTCCGCGAGGGCGACGTGATGCACTTCCGGTTCAACGTGTGACGGAGCCCCGGCAGACGGGGCGGCCGCTCACCGGCCCGGACGGGCCCGGTTGACGGCCCGCGGCCGCGCCCGGACAATTCGCGCCCCCCGGCGGTCCCGCTAGAATCCGGATCCGCCCGCAGGCCGGCCTCGTGGTGAGGTAGCTCAGACGGTTAGAGCGAGGGATTCATAACCCCTAGGTCGGGAGTTCGATTCTCCCCCTCACCACCA
>Ga0031656_10000025_pt1 | contig 33762 bp, 32 predicted proteins | sample FrelakmetDIP11DI_FD_55080 | JGI IMG/M metagenome (GOLD analysis project Ga0031656, IMG submission 55080) | Freshwater lake sediment microbial communities from the University of Notre Dame, USA, for methane emissions studies - DIP11 DI | ecosystem: Environmental > Aquatic > Freshwater > Lake >... | reverse complement strand
GTAGACTGCATGCTAATTGATTCGACGCGAATACGCTCGGAAACCGCATTTATCACCAAAAAAAGTGCCAATGCCAAGATAATTGTTTCAAGCGTATCCAGTATTGTCCGTCGCCAGCCTACCTTTTGCTCAGCGGGGATAATATCTGGGACAGCTTCAGTATGCCAAAAATCCAATCAAGCCTCCAGGTTATGTATATTCGCGCGAGATTATACCCTAATCAGGTTGCTTGATGCCCAGCCTCAGCAGACGGATCTTCACTGAGAAGTTGCACTGCATGTGGAAGGACAGGTATGAGCACGGTCAGGTTTTCGACAGCACCCTTAGGACTCCCGGGTAAGTTGACTATTAATGTATGCTGGCGAATACCAGCTACTGCACGCGATAGCATGGCGTGAGGGGTGATCTGTAAACCAGCCATGCGGAGGGCTTCAGCAATTCCAGGGGCGAGACGCTGAACGGTCGCAAGTGTTGCTTCAGGTGTGATATCTCGGGGGCTAAAACCAGTTCCGCCCGTCGTCAGGATCAGATCCATCTCCCCGCTGTCTGCCCAATTGGCAAGGGTCGCTGACAGCAGGCTGATTTCGTCTGGCAATATGGCGGTTCTAAGGACTTTCCAGCCATGCTTGGACGCCACGTTTTGTAATGCTGGGCCTGATTCATCTGGACGCTCTCCCCGCGCAGATCGATCAGATACGGTGATAATTCCTATGCGTATAGACATAATTGTAATGTGGTCTGATTATTGATTTAAATCCTTCGTGTACACCCGCAGGTCCATCAGCTCCCAATCCTGCGCTTCATAGAAATGGATGGCATCCAAATTATCATGGGTTACCAATAAATATGTGCGGAGGCAGCCTTTTTGCATCATCCGCTTTTCGAGCTCAGACATTAGTGCATCACCAATCCCCATCCTTCGATAGGCTTGCTCAACTGCAAGGTGATATACCATTCCACGACGACCATCAAAACCGCCCATCACAGTGCCAATTATCTGTCCGCCTGATTCAGCAACCAGAAATAAATCGGGATCGCGCAATAGCTTCTTTTTAATTTGCTCTTTCTCATCCGAACGACGTATATGGATTCCAGAACCAGCATTTTGCCAGAGTGAGAAAACCCGGTTGTAATCCGTTGATAGTTGAAACTCACGCAAAATCAGATCACCTGGAGGTGTCGGTTTACTCCTCATCACCACCAACCAAGGCTTTCCAACGCCCGTGAATTCCATCCTCTGTTACACCAAAAAATAGGTAGATTCCCTGGGCTGTACGTTGAACCAGGTTGTAGCGAACATTTTTCCCCTGCCGTTGAACACCCAGCAAACCAACGTTCCCCTGCCATTGAACTTTAATCTTGGAGAGATCACTGGGGAGCTGATCGAACTCAATGATGGCATAATGCCATAGGCGGCGTGCAGAAACACGGGTGACATTTTTCACTTGGTTGCCATTCCGCAGATCGCGCATGGTGTAGTAGGAAATTCCATCACGTTCTTCTACTCTGACCACTTCAACCCCAGTGCGAGGAGGCGATTCACTCTCTATCTCGCCTGAAACTGGCATTTCGATTGCCTCCGGTGGGGCAGTTTGTTTATCTAATTCCGGTTGAGCCTGTGAAGTTGTGTGNNTGGNTGATGGTCGTAAAACAAGGCTTACAATTTCATCCCGAACTGCCAGACCGGTCTCGGCTTCATCGCGCACATATATCTTATTATCATCCACAGCGTAGGGCGGATCTCCTCCGCGTGGAATGAGCACGCGCAGGATTTTCTTGCCATCGGTTTCATGGCTGTCGATGGTACATTGTAATGGGGGATTGATGCGGGTTCGGATCTCTTTTTCCAGCTGGGTGATGGCTTGCTCCGTTGCTGGCACCCCCACGATCGGTTTCTGCGGGTCAGCGTTTAAGCCAATATAAAGGGTGCCACCATTTGTATTAGCAAAAGCGCAAACATCCGCGATAACTGCATAAAGTTTTCCACCCCGAATGGTCATGTTCTCGTGAAAATCCTGAATGATATTTGATCCTTCATCGCGTGCTGCCCGAATGAAATCGAATGCAGGCTGTTCTTTATGGAGGCGCGGGCGGGTGCGGGCGAAGTCATTACTTAGAAACAAATCCCTAAGCTCTTCAAATTTTACCTCGGGCAATAATACTTCAGTAACCCTGTCACCGATCCCAGGATTTTTTTTGCGAACTGGGTCTGTGCTTAACCTGTGAGCATCCGACCCTTGTATGCAATGCATCCGGCGAGGGTATTCAGGCTTGGTACCATTGAAGAAAGTTGCGGTTGTCCTTGCGCCTCTCTGTTCTAGATCTGTCACTTCCAATGCGTGCAAGTGTGGATCCTGGGTGTATGCAATCTTGGTCTGACCACCAATGGGGAAACCCCGCATGGCAATCCCATTGTTTGAATTTGCGTGGGCTGCGATAACGATTGCGCCGGCTTCATCCAGCAAACGATAGGCAGTCAGGACATCTGAGGTTGCACCTACGGTAGCTGAACCGAGGTCCAGCTGATCGGTGGGTATGTTCAAGTCGATCAGCAGGTGTTCTATTTCCCGAACCGGTGCATGGGGTGGAAAAAGACCAATGATATGAAAGCCGAATGTGGCGGTGAATTCAATACCCGGCAGGATTAATATTTTTTCAAAAAGCCGCCTGTACTCGCGCAGGCGATTTTGTTCTTCAGGCAGGATACGATTAAGTTGTTCCAACAACTCAAGCTGATGTATCTCTTCCTGCATCTTCCGGTAACCTGCCACAGAATTATGATCGGTAAAAGCAATGATATTTAAACCGCGTGCTTCTGCGCGTTGGAGCAGTTCGAGGTACTTAATTTCAGGCTGCTGGAAATCACTCGAAGCAGGCGTATGAAGGTGTATATCCATTGAAAACCATTGCATTTGAGAGCGTAAATTATTCTTTGTCACTGTTGTTTCTTCTAATTTAGGTTTTTTCGACTTTATTCTTATAGATTATCATTTGCGTGAATTAGATTTATCAATTCTTCTGGCATAAAGGGTTTTTGGATAAATCCATCTGCACCTGCCTGAATACATTCTTCTCGTAAATTCAAGCCAGAATACATGAGTATTCGAGTATCCTTGATTTCTGGTTTTTGGCGGATTTCACGTAACAAATCAATCCCATTCGCATACTCTAAGTTAACATCCACCAAGGCCAAGTGTGGGCGCTCTAATAATATATCCTTGAGTAAACCATCCATATGCTGATTACTTGGTGTCTTGACCAGATATCCCTCCAGGTTTAATAACATGGTCAATAAGGATACCGTCGTCGGATCATCATCAATGAGCAAAACTTTTAACATCAGTCTCCCCGCTTGTCATCTTCTCAATTTTTTGAATTTTTGTTGTTGAGTGTTTTTTTGAACGAGCTAGTGGTTCAAGGGCAGTCTTCAAAACCTCATCAACTGTTTCGACAAATACAAATTTAATGGACTTACGCACTTCGTCTGGTAAATCCTCTAGATCACTTTCATTTCGTTTGGGCATAATTACTGACTTCAAACCAGATCGATGGGCGGCAAGGACTTTTTCTTTGATGCCTCCTACAGGCAGGACCTGGCCTCGCAAAGTAATTTCACCAGTCATTCCCACATCAGCCCTGACTGGTCTACCGGATATCAGGGAAACCAGTGCAGTTGCCATGGTCACACCTGCAGAGGGTCCATCTTTCGGCTGTGCACCGGCTGGTATATGCAGGTGAATATCTGATTTCTCGAAGAAACTTTGATCGAGCCCGAGGGATTCAGCCCGCGAGCGGACGAATGATAGCGCGGCATGGGCAGATTCCTGCATCACATTCCCCAATGAACCTGTGATTTGGAATCCTTTGCTGCCAGGCATGCGTGTCGCTTCAATAAAGAGCACATCTCCACCCACTGGGGTGTATGCTAAACCAGTCGCAACGCCAGGAATGGAGGTCCGGATAGCAATCTCTTCATTTCCAAAAAAGTGTGGACGACCAAGAAATTGATTAACTTTTTCGGGAGTGATAGAAACTGATTGGGTTTTATTTTCTGCAATAATCGTAACTACTTTTCGGCAGACAGATCCTATCTCCCGCTCAAGATTCCGCACCCCGGCTTCACGGGTATATGAGCGGATAATCGTCAGGAGTGCGTCCTCAGTGAATTCGATTTCTTCGTTGTGCAGACCATTTTCCTTGATCTGGCGTGGAATCAGATATTGCTTGGCAATCGCACTTTTCTCGTTCTCGGTATAACCTGAGAGATTAATGATCTCCATGCGGTCGCGCAACGGGTCTGGGATCGGTTCCAATAAATTACCTGTGGTGATAAACATCACCTGAGAAAGGTCAAATGCCACCTCGAGATAGTGATCACGGAATTCTGAATTCTGCTCTGGATCCAGGACTTCCAAAAGAGCTGAGGCTGGGTCACCATGGAAATCCATTACCAACTTATCAATTTCGTCCAGCATGAAGACGGGATTGCGCGATTCAATCCGTCGAATTGCTTGCAGGATGCGACCAGGCAATGCGCCAATATATGTACGGCGATGACCACGAATCTCTGCTTCATCACGCATGCCGCCCAGTGAAATCCGGATGAATTTTCGCCCCATCGCATGGGCAATAGAGCGACCCAAAGATGTTTTTCCGACTCCGGGTGGTCCAATAAAGCATAGAATTACTCCCTCGCGGAGACGGCGAATCTCATCTTTGCTTTCTGGTAGGGGTTCATCTTTTCGTTCCTGGCGCAACTTACGGACAGCCAGATATTCCAGGATGCGCTCTTTGATGTCATCCAGGCCATAATGGTCCGAATCAAGTACATCTCTCGCATGGGCAATATCAAGGTTATCCTCGGTACTGGTTGACCATGGTAATGTAACCATCCAATCCAGGTAAGTTCGGATCACTCCATATTCAGCCGCAGCAGTGGGGAGGCGTGATAATCGGTCCAGTTCACGACGGGCTTGCTTATCCGCCTCTTCTGTCATTTTGGCAGCGTCAATTTTTTGCCGTAACTCCTCAACTTCAGCAGCTTGTTCATCGCCTTCACCAAGCTCACGTTGAATTGCTTTTAATTGCTCACGCAGGAAATAATCCCGTTGCATCTTTTCAATTTCAGACCGAGCTTCATTTTGAATCTTTTGGCCTATCTCCAAAACCTCGATTTCTCGAGTGAGGATCGTGACCAGTTTATGCAGTTTTTCTTTGACTGAATCGAGCTCCAGGAGTGATTGAGCTGCGGAAAGATCCATCCGTTGGAAATTTGCGATGGTATATACGGTTTGCAGAGGATCTTCGATGGCTTGTACGGATGCCACCAGCTCGCGGGGGATGGAGGTGATCAATTCGCCTATGTGCGCAAATTGGTCTCGCGCATTTCGTGCAAGCGCTTCCACTTCCACACCTTCTTCCTCAGCTTCAGGAATGGGGATAATATTTGCCTTGAGATACGGTTCGTTCTGTATAAATTCACCCAACCGGAAACGTGCTGTACCCTGGACAAGTAATCGAATGGTGCCATCTGGTGCACGGAAGAGACGATGAATCATCGCCACAGTACCAATTTCATAGAGATCTTTTGGTTCTGGGATATCAAGATCGGGATCACGAGAAGCCACCAGGCCAATTAAGCGATCTTCACCGGCAACTACATCGTCCACAAGGCGGATGGATCTTGGTTGCCCAATGGTTAATGGGACAGCTGTTTCTGGGTATACGACCAATCCACGCAATGGAAGAATAGGTAAAAGTTCAGGAATTTTTAATTGGGTTTGGTTATCATCAAACAATTGGGGCGAGGCTGTTGACTGGTCCAGATCGATGGAAGACTGAATGGGGGTGTCGGAATCCAGGATCATTTCTTTTAGCTCCAAATCTTCATAAGGCCAGCCATGCTCTTCCAACCAGCGCATTAGGTTCAATGTATTCCAGCGAGTCGCAGACATAAAGATGATTATTCACCTTCCACTTTTATGTGTTTTGGTTGGGTTATCGGGAGGGTGATAAGAAGAAAACCATCACGATATATTGCCTCAACCTTGTTGGAATTAACGATATAGGGGAGCTCGAATTCAGTACTGAATTCACCAAAGAGAATCTCCATCTGATGATAGGAGCGTCTTTCTGATGTGTCTTGCCGAATCCCACGGATCGTTATATTTCTTCCAACTAACGAGATAGAAAAATCAGTTTCATGCATACCTGCAATTTCGACCCGAATGATGATTGCATTCTCTGTCTCATACACATCCGTTGGAGGACGCCATGCACGAGGACGAGATATTATTCGCCAACGGGATGTTTCAGGAAATGGATTTTGTAAATCATCTGATATGTGCCAAACAACCCTCATCGAATCTGATAAAACAGAAAGCTCATCCATATCATTCACTCCTTTGGGTAGAGTTTTTGCAAGTCAGTCCTGTAAGGCTTTCCTGGCTGCTTCCAAAATCTCAGGGTAATTAGGCTCATCACCAATGGCTGGCATGTAAGCTGAGTATAGAACGATGTCATTCTGATCAATGATAAAAACCGCTCTTCGCAGGAAGCGATGTTCTTTGATCAGTAGACCATATTTTGTACCGAAGTCAGCTGTTTTATAGTCAGACAATGTTATTACACGATCGACCCCCGCAGAAGCACACCAATTTTTCAAAGTGAATGGTACATCCATGCTGATAGCGAGAACAACAATTCTCTCATCCAGGTTCACTGCTTCCTCGTTAAAGCGCCTGATTTCCCGGTCACAGACCGATGTGTTCAGGGAGAGGAGAGAACAGACAATACGTACTCTCCCCTTCGTATTTTGTAATCCGTTGAACGCAGACCAATCCTGGGCGACAACATTAATTTCAGGTGCAACTTGACCAACCTTAATCTCAGGACCGACAATAGTTACATCACTTCCTGCAAATTTTAGTATACCGAATCTTTCAATTGCCATATGTATCTCCAAATTTTCCAATATCAACACGTCTAGAAAACACACGAGAAGTTATTTCGACGTGTTTATGGCGCCCCTGGCGGGATTCGAACCCACAACCAACAGCTTAGAAGGCTGCTGCTCTATCCTTTGAGCTACAGGGGCATTCATCCTTATCCTTCCAAAACAGGACGTAAGCCCCAATAAATTTGTTCGCCAGTCATTACCCGCAAGATTAAATCTGGTGACCGTCCTGAATGCTGTGATAATTCCAGTGGTGTCATGGGGATATTTCCGTTTGCCATGAAGATGCGGAAAATAGCATCCACCAAGGTCGTATGTGGAGAGATAAATCCATCCAACTTAGCACAATGAGAAATCAGCACATGCTGCAGACCATCTACTCGTTGGACCTCGGCAGTCATTGGATCCACAAAATCAACCAAATGACCTTCGGGTAATTCTGCAAAGATCTGCTGATGTTCTAAACAGAGCAAACTTTGTAAGAATACGCGCCAATCACGATCCCGCTCCTGCCACCAATTAAAATCAATATGGAAATGGGTTTGGGTAGTCGGTTTTACACGACTTGAGCGTTTCATATCTGGCAAGGGCGTCATTTATGACTTTCCGAATCATCAAAGCGAAAATGTAGATCACCTACATGCGTGAACCATGGCCTGGATGCTAATAAGGCGAGAATGGGTCCAGGAGGGCAGCGACGGATAATATTTACCGCAGTGTATAACTCACTAGCATGAACATGGCTTTGAGAGTTTAGCTTCGCCAAGTCTCGCATAGTATTGACCACAATACGCTCAAATGGAATCCGATCTTTTTGGATTTGCTTCCAGGCTATATCAAGAGCTTGTAGATCGGGGATAGCAATAGCCATACGCTCGTCATAAGCGGCTGTGATGATTTGCTTAAGCATTGCAAAAACAATTCCGCCATCCGATCCAACAAGGACTGTACGGACCCATTCGCGTGAACCACGTTGAGAATCACATTGAACAATGACTTCACCGGGATTTTTTCCACGCTTTACCTTAATAATACTTCCGGGCATCAATCCATGCGATTTATACCAATCCTGGAGACCATACACATAATTGTTCGCACGAACTACCCATCCTGGAAATTTTTGTCCTGTTTCACCATCAACCAGAACAAAACGAATCCGCGGCGCTTCATAGGCTGTGGGAAAGAGGTGATTAATCCGTGCGGTTAGGGGGAGTGATCCAGCACGCCAGTGTGGAAAAGTCAAGGTCAATTGTATTTCGTACGCAGCAGGATATTTATACCTGGCTGGAGATAACTCATCATCCAACTTGCGTTCAAGCTCAAGCATCTCTTCGCTAAGAAGAGCAGGGTCATAATCCAGAGGTTGATAACGTAGATTGACGGGTACTTGAAGGACGTTTTCAGGTTCAAGCCGATGAAGGAACCATAATACTTCTCCACTTGGACCAACCTCGTCAAATCTTGGGTCTTCCTGTAAGGCATGATCGAGGGANAATGCTACCAATTTTGAATTTGTTGTGGATGTTAATCCAACCTGTTCCAATAACGGTTGTGTAGGTGAGGGACCACCACCTGCCATATCCAGGATAGCTTCAACTAAATTCAAATGGCCCATATTGATGTCAATCAATAGTGCGCGCGGGAACCATTTACCAGCAATTCGAACAAAATCTTGATTTTTTGATAAGTCGGTATTAATTATCTCAAGTAACTTATCACCATAACTCGTTAATACCGTATCTCCATCCAATAAAGAATCTTCGATTGAAATTTCCGGGGGTTGATTAAGAATATGATTCTGAATGTTTGAGGCGAATTCCCTGGTTTCATTGTTATCAAACCTGACTTGTATAACCTGGAAATCACCCAGGTCAGGATTTTGTCCAGGTCGAACTCCGATCACCCGAGCGTGTTGCCAGCTGTAGGCAGGAAAAACAAGATCTTGGTTGTTCTTATAAAGGTTTGCAGGGATATAAATATCCCCACCCATCGTCCGCTGCTGTTCAAGAGCCAATTTTTCCTGGCGGATACGTTCTGCTAATAAAGCAGATAATAACTCTGGTGAGGTTAATGGAGTTTCAATTTCCAGGAGATAATTGTAAATAAATTCGCGGTCATCATCGGTAAGATTAAAAGTCTCCCAGTAGTCTTCGCGAAGTGCTAACGTAGCCGAACCTGTCATTTTCCTTGTAACCTTAATATATCAACACTCAAATATTCCAGACCTATAGTTATTTTCTAATGCTTTCTGTAAGAAATGGTAATAGGCATGTTGAATTATGGTGTTTTTGACACCCTAGACATTAAATCGATTGCTTGCGTATTATACTCGATGATTAATTAATTCTGATGTATTTGAATGAATATTCAAAAATAAAGCACAGCAAGATAGGACTATAATTACGACAACACAGCTTTAGNANTAAAANTCAAGTATAAAAACATTCAAGGTTATTGGAGTTGAATAATGACAGATGAGGAGTGGATACTTATTGATACCGTGCAAGGGCAATTACAAGCCGAGATATTAAGAGGCTTGATTGAAGCTCAAGGAATAAAAGTATGGATAAATCCGCAAGGAGCTGCCCATGCATACGCTGTTACTGTTGGGACATTGGGAGCGGTAGAGTTATTAGTGCCAACTAATTCTGTGGATCAAGCCCGGCAGATTTTAGAGGCTTATTATCGAGGTGATTTTGAAGATATTGAGCTAGGGGAATCAGAAATTCAAGAGGATACTGAAGAATAATCCAATAAGATTTCAATAATTAGGGGAATTCTTGATTTAACCAAACGAGGGGGTCAACTTGGGTTCCCCCAACTATCACTTCAAAATGCAGATGAGGTCCTTCCACCCGTCCAGTATTTCCAACCAAACCAATTAGCTGTCCTTTTTCTACGTGTTCTCCAATAGTAACAAATATCTCTGATTGGTGCATGTAGGCTGTATAAATTCCCCACCCATGGTCAATCATGGTGGCTATCCCACGAACCGTCAAAGAATCGGCAAATACAACCGTGCCTGGGGCTGCAGCATAAATCGGATCTCCAACTTGTCCACAAAAATCTAATCCGGTATGGAAGTAGAGATATTCACCACCATTATATGAACGCCGATTCCCAAATTTTGATGAATAGCACTCCCCAAAGACGGGATCTACAGGAAGGGAAAATATCCCACTCCAGAACTTTTCGATATTAACCGGAGTAGATAATGAGGACCAGAGCTCATTTTCTTTTCGGTTTGTCTCAGGGTCGAGGGTTGCCGGGTCAACAGGCAAGGTTCTGTCATATGGAAAATCACCCGCCTGAACCAAAACCATCTGCGAATACTTGTTTTCCGGGGTGATTTGTGGATTAACCATTATTATTAATGGAAAAAGGCCGGGTTTGGCCATAGCATGCACNCCTTGCAAAGCAGTCTGCGTTTGATCGGAGCCAGGGATGAAACTCAATGAATGCTCGAATAAGGAACCACTCAGCGAAAGGTCTGCATCTCCAACCACCTGGATCACAGCAGTTTCACCTTGAATAAGCCCAATTATGTCTACTGAAGAAATATTTGGTGGCAATGCATCTGGTCCGTTATCCTCTTCACCAGGTGCACGCAATACCTCACCGGGTAACACTGACCAGCTATTATTTATTTGGTTATTAAGAAGCACGGTCCAAGTATCCATATTACCTGCGATTGAAAGTTCCATCAGAGATTGACCAATACCAAGAGATGTTCTATGTCCAAGATCCATCGATGTGTCACCTTGTGGAACAATAAGCGAATAGCCCGCATAAAGTTCATCCGGGCTTGTAATATGGTTTAATTGGCGAAGCATTTTGGGAGAGATGTTATATTGCAGACTTAAACTTTGCAGATTTTCACCATATTCAACAGGTCGCGTTGTAAGTATGCCTTGAATCCCTTCCAAGCCAGGGATAATTAATGGCATTCCGATTGTGATCTGATCAGCATTGACGATCCCATTTGCCCGAGCCAATTCCTCCAGGGTAACATGAAAGCGATAAGCAATTTCCCATAAAAAATCTCCTTCTTGAACAATATAAACAGGACCAGAAAGAGGCGTCTCTTGGGCAATGGCAAGCCCGGAGGGAAATAGGACTAATAAAACAATAAATAATGCTAAGGTTTTATACCAGAATTTATGCATTTACTTCTACCGGAGCATCCAAAAAACATACTACATCGTCAATATTGAAATCGTTGATATGGGACACTCCTGTTTCCAATACATACTTTGCCGGACTTTTTGGGAAGTATCCCAACTTCCAACGCTGGGCAATAACTCTGTCAACGACTTTATAATCACTGTTTATCCAAATAACTGCCAAATCAATCCACATAAACATCATATGAATTGATGAGTTTACCTTACCATCAGAGCTTTGAACTAATAATAATCCCTGCTCATCGGGGAGATATTTTTTAAACATCAGTCCCCGGAATTGACAAAAAAAAGACTGGCAGTATTTTGCCAGAATCGGAGCTGATGCACGATTTGTTTGATTAATGATTTTTATATACTTCACTGGCGACTATCGTTTCCAATATTTGGTGAAAATAGGTGTAAAGCGAAACAACTATGCGATCATGGTTTATTGACCCAAAACCTTAATTTTCGTGATGAGATATCTTTCCTTGTCTTGATAACACCTGGTCTATTCGATCAAGAAGTTCTTCGGGATTGAATGGTTTGGAGATGTAATCATCCACCTTGGCAACTTGCAGACCAAGCACTTTATCGATATTTAATGCCTTGGCAGTAATCACAATAACAGGAATATCACGGGTCATCTCATCTGACTTGATCTGATGATATACATCCCATCCGTCGATATCTGGCATCATCAAATCTAACAACACAAGGTCAGGTAATTCCTGACGAACAAGTTCGATACCCTCCCGACCTCCATTGGCTCCAATCACCGTATAACCACGTCGACCAAGGATCAAACGTACAAGGTCGATCATTTCAGTATCATCTTCGATGTAGGCTAATCGCTTCGTTTGCTTAATCAAGGACTCCTCCGGATTGAATAGCAATCAAGTAAAGTTTACCACAAATTAAATATGCACTAGCTTTGCTATCTATCAGCAGATGGGTCATGGGTAACAATGACCTTGCCATAGATGTAAGGCTAAACTATAATCCATTTGTTAAATACTTTTATGAAGAGGCAATTTTATGATTGATGTCAATGATCTGCGAAAAGGGGTCACCTTTGAATTTGACGGAAAACTCTATAAAGTGTTGGATTACCATCACAATAAAACGGGACGTGGTAATGCTAGTATCCGAATCAAAGCGGTTGATCTTCGCAGTGGTACTACCCTAGAAAAAACATTCCAAAGTGGTGATCGGGTGCAGGATGCTCGGCTTGATTTTCATAACGTTCAATATTTATACAATGATGGTGAGCTATACCATTTTATGGACCTGGATACGTATGATCAACCAGCCATATCCAAGAACATACTTGGCGAAAGTGCTGACTACCTTACAGAAAACATGGAGATTAAGCTAACCTTTTTTCTTGGTGAGCCCATTGATGTTGAACTTCCGATCACAGTAGATATGGATGTGGTGGTAGCAGATGTTGCAGTACGAGGGGATACCGCAACAGGTGTCAATAAAAAAGTTAAGACAAATACCGGATTGGAAGTTCAGGTCCCCGCTTTTGTTAATGTGGGAGACCGTATCCGCATTGATACCCGAACTGGTTCTTATGTAACCAGGGTATAAATTCCCCCTTACGAAACCATTATGCGTACACCCGCTGGGAAAGAATGCGGATATTTTTATGGTAACTATTTCCGCGGTCGTTCACAAGAAGAATGCCGATTATTAGGATCAAGCTCACCTCCGCTTGCTTGGAAACGAGAGATGTGCATCACATGTCCCGTACCGGGTATTCAGCTTGCAAATTCATGCCCATTTATGCTCCTTAAGCCTAAACTGGTACGCAAGCTTCCATTTGGTAAACAAGAGGTGAGGGTGCAAACTATTTGCAGGAAATCAGAACGCTCTGGTTTTGATCCTTATATTGGTTGTGGGGAATGCCATAAGCTCCCTATCGAGTTTGAAAAAGGTTCCAGTGACGTTAATTCTGTTTGATCTAGACGACACCTTGCTTGGGAATGAGATGAATAATTTCATCCCGGCTTACCTGCAGGCTTTGGCGAGTAGGATGTCTGTTGTTTCCGATCCAGCTATGCTGATAAAAACATTGTTATCAGCAACCCGCCAGATGATCGAGAACCTTGACCCAGGGAGAACTCTTGAACAGAAATTTGATGCTGCTTTTTATCCAAACCTAAACCTTACCCGTCCGGAGGTCCAGGGTCTCATCGATTCTTTTTATGCAGAAGATTTCCCTAAACTAAGAGGATTGACACAATTCCGTCCAGAAGCTGTGGGAGTGGTTGAGGAAATCATTCAGCATGGAGATCAGGCAACCATTGCTACCAACCCGCTCTTCCCACTTACAGCTATAATACAGCGACTATCTTGGGCAGGATTGCATCCTGAGCATGTACCTTTTGTAATGGTCCCCTCATATGAGACATTTCACTTTGCAAAACCAAATCCTGCATATTTTGCTGAGTATCTGGCACAACTTGGATGGCCAAAAACTCCGGTCATCATGGTGGGAAATGATATCGAATCTGATATTGGAGCAGCAAGGGAATTAGGCATATCTGTGTTTTGGATAACGGATGATGGCATATCCGCCTGGGATAAAAAAGAGCCATTGCCTCCGAATGGTAAATTAACAGATTTAATCCCATGGATGAATAAGTCGGCACACGAGATACTCCAGACCAATTTCTGGACTCCCACCGCACTCCTTGCTGTTCTACGTTCAACCCCAGCAGCATTAGGAACCTTGTGTCATAGGAATATTGCTTACTTAGAGAAGCGCTCATCTCAAGGTGAATGGAGTATCGGCGAAGTGACCTGTCACCTGAGAGACGTGGAGAATGAAGTTAATCTACCTCGCTTGATTCAGATGATCCAAGAAGAAAACCCATTTCTTATCGGGCAAGATACAGATCCATGGGCAGAAATCCGCCAATATTTCCTTCAAGATGGGCTTGAAGCATTGTCCGATTTCATCACAGCAAGAATTGATGTCATACGGCTACTAGATAATCTACCCGCTGAGGGATGGGATCTCCGTGCAAGACATGCGATATTTGGTCCCACACTCCTGCGCGAGATAGTGAATATTATTGCCGGGCATGACATATTACATATTCAACAGATCTACAAAACTATAAAAAAGTTAAACAACCATCAATAACTGGCTTATATTTGTTACGCCTCTGAATTATTGGGACGGTGTTAAATAAGCCATAGACCTGAAATCGGCGAGAACGTTTCATTATTTCAGCCAAGGAGGTAAAAATGAAAAAACGAGTAGTGATTACGGGATTAGGATGTATTTCTCCCTTGGGAAATGATGTTGCAACCATGTGGAACAATATCACTACTGGAAGATCTGGTGTGGGGATGATCACTTATTATGACACCACTCCGTTCAAGGTTAAAATTGGAGCAGAGGTAAAGAATTTTGATGGGGCTGCAATGTTTGGAGTTCGTGAAGCACGCCGGATGGACCGGTTTGTCCAATTTGGATTAGCTGCGGCTATCCAAGCCGTAGAAAACTCGCACCTTGTGATCACAGAATCGAATCGAGATCGGATTGGGGTTGTAATGGGTACTGGTATTGGTGGGATGAGTACCTTATTCGAACAGGCCAAGGTGTATTTTGATCGCGGACCTGATCGAGTTAGCCCGTTTATGGTACCAATGATGCTTCCGGATTCTGCTGCAAGTATGATAGCTTTACAGCTTGGTATCCGCGGACCAAACTTGGCGGTAGTCTCAGCATGTGCCAGTGGGACCAATGCTCTGGGGGAGGCGGTAGAAATTATCCGACGAGGATCTGCTGATGTTCTATTAGCTGGGGGTACTGAAGCGGTCATTGTGCCAATTGCAATGGCAGGACTTGGTGTGATGACTGCATTAACCAGTCAGAATGAGGAACCAGAAAAAGCATCACGTCCATTTGATAAAAATCGAAGCGGCTTTGTGATGGGTGAAGGCGCTGGTGTCTTGGTTTTGGAATCGATAAAACATGCACTTGCTCGAGGGGCACATATATTTGGGGAAATCAGAGGTTATGGGACTACGAATGACGCCTTTCATATATCTGCTCCTGCAGAGAATGGCATTGGGGCAGCATTATGCATGCAACTTGCTCTCGCGGATATGGGTTTAACCATCAATGAGATTGGATACATCAATGCACATGGCACCAGTACCCAACTGAACGACAAAAGCGAGACGGCTGCGATCAAAACAGTTTTTGGTGAACATGCGTATCGGATTCCTGTATCATCTACTAAATCAATGACAGGTCACTTGCTTGGAGCAGCTGGTGCGGTTGAGGCAGTGATCTGCGTTAAAGTGTTAGAAGATTCCATCATCCCACCAACTATAAACTATGAAACTCCGGATCCAGAATGTGACCTGGATTATGTTCCAAATATTGCACGGCATGTAAAGGTAGACCATATCATGTCCAATTCCTTTGGTTTTGGAGGGCATAATGCCAGCATAATCATAAGCCGATATGGCAAGGCTTAATTATGAGTCCCTATGCTCATATCACTGGATGGGGGATGGCTGTGCCCGCCAAGGTATTGACCAATGAAGATTTAGAGAAAATGGTTGATACAAATGACGAGTGGATTCAATCACGCACTGGTATTCGCGAAAGACATATTGTAAATGATGAAGAATCCACGGCTAGCCTGGCAAAGGATGCAGCGCTTAATGCACTCCGGGTTGCGAATCTTAATCCAACTGAGGTTGAGCTTATCATCGTATCTACGTCTTCTCCGGAGCACATTTTTCCTGCAACGGCATGCCTGGTTCAAGATCAGATCGGCGCATCCCATGCGGGAGCATTTGATTTATTAGCTGCATGTTCTGGATTTATATATGCGTTAAATATGGCAACACAAGCGATCCGAAGTGGATCGGTAAAAAATGCATTAGTTATTGGTGCAGAGACATTATCAAGATTTGTAAATTGGGAGGACCGAAATACATGCGTCTTATTTGGAGATGGTGCTGGAGCATTCGTACTACAATCTGGTGATGAACCAGGAGGAGTACTGTCTGCAGTAATGCGTTCTGATGGATCTGGTGCGAATTTGCTCACGGTACCAGCAGGAGGCAGCCATTTACCGACCAGCTCTGAAACTATCCTTCATAAGCAACATACCATCCACATGAATGGACGGGAAGTGTTTCGGTTCGCTACCCGTGTGATGGCGCAGGCAACCAAAGAAGTCATTGCAGCAGCCCAACTTCAGATCGAAGATATCCAACTCGTGATTCCACATCAAGCGAACCTTCGAATCATCGAAGCTGCTATGAGAGGATTAGATATTCCAAAAGATCAATGTTTTATAAATATTGAAAGATATGGGAATACTTCCACGGCTTCGATACCAATTGCAACTTGTGAAGCAATTCAACAGGGACGTCTCCATTCGGGTGATAATACTGTCTTCGTAGGATTCGGGGCAGGCCTCACCTGGGGAGCAGCTCTGGTGCGCTGGTCTGGACCTTTCTTGCCTTACCGTCATATTTATCCGGCATCTTATCGCTTATGGGTGGCAATACGATCGAAGCTACTCAGGATGGTGCGCCGGATTGAAGGCTGGATCTGGGGACGAAATATATAAACTGAAACTAATGGCATATGGTCTATTTACCATATCTCCAGTAAGTATATGATAAATCTAATGAATGAATAGATTGATCATTTTATTCAACTGGACTGCTGGTTATCTATGAATGTTAATTCCATTTAAATTTCGTGGTAAATGTTAGAGGGATGTTAGAGTTATAAATACTCATTATCCCAATACTACCTTTAGAGACAAGAGGTTGGTATAATCGAAAATTGACCTAATTCAAGCTTTGTTGTGGATTTACTTAATAGGTCAGTGTGATATTTCTGGAGGTATAGGTGAATCAAAATCGTAGTCGTTCAACGATTGTTTACGTAATATTGTTTGCCATCATTATTATTATGGTTTTCGTAAGCTTCAACCAAAATTCTAATGCGCAAGAAGCGTTGTCCATTAACCAGGTGGCTGCAGATATTAAAAGCGGAAAGATCTCGCGAATCAGTGAAGAGCAAGACCGATTGGTTGTAATCTATGGAAGTGGAAGCGAAGCAATTGAGCGGATATCCCATAAAGAAACTGAAGCAACCCTTGTTCAACAATTACTAGATCTTGGAGTCTCTTCTGACCAGTTGGTTTCCGACAAGATAAATATTAGTGTGAAACCACAGGCCTGGTGGCTNGGGGCCGCTTCTATAATGGGGTATATCCTTCCAATGCTTATTTTGGGTGGGGCATTCTGGTTTATCTTCAGACAGGCACAGGGGAGTAATAATGCTGCAATGTCATTTGGTAAATCAAAAGCAAGAATGTTTACTGGTGACCAACCGTCGGTTACTTTTGGGGATGTTGCAGGGGTTGAGGAAGCGAAGGAAGAACTCCAAGAAGTTGTTGAGTTTTTAAAGGAACCAGAGAAATTCATCTCGCTGGGTGCCAGAATTCCTAAGGGTGTACTCCTGGTTGGTCCTCCTGGAACTGGAAAGACATTATTAGCGAAAGCTGTATCTGGAGAAGCTGGTGTGCCTTTCTTTTCGATTTCTGGTTCTGAATTTGTGGAAATGTTTGTAGGTGTTGGTGCAAGCCGGGTACGTGACCTATTTGACCAAGCAAAACGTCATTCTCCATGTATTGTCTTTGTGGACGAAATTGACGCAGTTGGACGCCAACGGGGTGCTGGCTTGGGTGGAAGCCATGATGAACGTGAGCAAACCTTGAACCAAATGCTGGTTGAAATGGATGGGTTTGATACTGATACGAATGTAATAATCATGGCTGCAACAAACCGTCCAGATATCCTTGATCCAGCGCTCCTACGACCGGGCAGGTTTGACCGACGAGTGGTGCTTGATCGTCCTGATATGAGAGGGCGAGAAGCGATCTTGAAAGTACATATAAAAGGGAAACCCCTGGCAGCAAACACAGATTTGGGTGTTTTGGCTCGTTCGACTCCAGGTTTTGTAGGTGCAGATCTTGAAAACCTGGTGAATGAAGGAGCGATTTTAGCAGCACGTCGAAATAAAAAATCCATTGAGCAAGAAGATCTTGAGGAAGCAATTGAACGCGTGATTGCAGGACCAGAGAGGAAAAGCCGCCTGATTAGTGAAGAGGAAAAACGGATTGTGGCATATCATGAAGCCGGCCATGCAGTCGTGATGACTGCAGTTCCTGAAGCTGATCCGGTCCATAAGGTATCCATAACTGCCAGAGGAATGGCGGGTGGTTATACATTGGCATTACCTGCGGAAGATCGTACTTTAATGGGTCGAAATAAGCTTATTGCTGATATGATCGGCTTAATGGGTGGGCGAGCTGCTGAAGAAATTGTATTTAATGACATCACCTCAGGAGCATCGAATGACCTGGAACGTGTTACCAAGCTAGCCCGCGCCATGGTAACCAGATTAGGGATGAGCGATGGCTTGGGACCGATGGTTTATGGTCAAAAAGAAGAGCTGATTTTCTTGGGACGTGAGATATCTGAGCAAAGGGATTATTCCGAGGCAGTAGCAGAGCAAATAGATAAAGAGGTACGGGCACTTGTTAACGATGCTTATGATAATGCGAAGCGACTTCTCCTTCAATATCGAGAAACATTAGATACGATAGCTAAAAGACTATTGGAAGTTGAAACCTTAACAAGGGATGAATTCGAAGCATTGTTTCCACCACCGTCACCGAAAAACGGGGGGACTCCGTTACCAAAACAGTTATAACTGACTAATAGCATTTTGCATGTAATAATTGGGGTTTCTACAAATCTTAATTGTATGAAACCCTATACGTATTCTTAAATTAGAAACATTTTGACTTTTTATCTTCAGCTTGGTATAATCCAAGTTTGCGTAAAATTCGGATTTATGGAGAGTTCGCTATGGATACCAATATTACAATAGGTGCTCCAAGCAGCATAAAAGAAATAAAAAATAAAATGTACTTCCGAGGCAAGGTTGTAAAAACCTCGTTAGCTGGAGCGCTTGTCGATATTGGAATGGAAACTCCAGGTATGGTGCATATTTCGCTGCTTCAGAAGGAACCCGTAAAACGGGTTGAGGATGTAATTCACGAAGGTGACGAAGTGGATGTGTGGGTCCGCCGTGTTTCTCCTAAAAAAGGAAGAATTGAGCTGACCATGATTAAACCCCTTGATTTGGAGTGGAACGAGATTAAAAAAGATATGGTCGTGTCTGGTAAGGTTGTCCGCCTCGAAAAATTTGGTGTTTTTGTGGATATTGGTGCAGAAAGACCAGGACTTGTACATATTAGTGAAATGACACACGACTTTATTCGTACACCCGGTGATGTTGTAAAGGAGGGGGATGTCGTTGAGGTTAAGGTTTTAGATGTAATTAAACCCAAGAAGCAAATTAAATTAAGTATGAAGGCATTGCAGGACAAGCCTGAAGATGTCGTAAAAGCAGCTTTGGAAAAGACTGAGAAAAAAGAACAACATCAACGAGGGAAAGATAAAGAACCTGAGCATGAGGAAGAGGAAAAAGAGGTTCCTATACCAACAGCGATGGAAATGGCTTTACGCGAAGCAATGGAACGGAAAGGTGTAGATAATACCAACGAGTCTGTAGAAAAGAAAAGGAAGCGGAAAAACCTTGAAACCAATGCTGAGCTTGAGACAATTTTTTCAAGGACCTTAAAAACCCGATCACCCAAGTGATTTGTAACCAGATGATCATTGATATCCCTACGAAATTTTGTCACGCAGGGATATTTTTTTTATATATATCAAAAGCCAATGATTATTTTATCAATGGCGTGAGTAACGAATCATAATTACCGTGAATGCCTGGATCTCCTCCATAAATACATAGACAGGGCAGCTGTGAGAATAAATAGGATGGCTGCGATACTGGAACGACGGAACATATTTCTCCGGCGGATGCGTAGAATGGCTAGCTGCCTCTCCTTGGCATCCACAAGCTTTTGCTTCCAATCAGGNATGGTTTCATAGGAGGGCAAGTAATAACATTCCCACCATAAAGTTTGGTAGTCGACTTGCTCTTGTTTCCAGCGATTTTCACTCCACCCAAGTTCTTCCAGGCATATAGATTTAACCCTTGGCAAGATCGATTCTGCTCCTTTAGGTAAGATGTGACCGAGCCTGGTTCGGCGAAGTAACAAGTCATCCAGGTGACAGACACCCTCGGCGCGCGCCGCCCAGCGAATTTCTGCCCAAAGATAATTACTACCGGGAATGGTGTCCATTTCTCCAGGTTGGGCTGATTTCACCATAAGTAGAGCATCGGAGCCAAGGCGACCTAATAATCTACGCCTGCATCTGTCACTCAAATCCTTACACTCAGGTATTTGGTAGTCAACCTGATTCAAAACCGGCATGTGATGGTCCGGTTCTGGCATCTCCGGGAGACGATGGCGGATTGCCTTAAGGACATCCAAACCAATTAATCGAAATGTTGTCAGCTTTCCACCAGTAACGGTAAACAATCCGTTTTCCTCCCAAATGATATGTTCACGGGATTCGTCAGAGGGATTAAGTTTTCCACAATTAATCACCGGCCTGACACCTGCATAGGTCGATATAATATCTTCCAAAGTTATAGCCAGGGATGGAAATTGATAGTCCACTGCTGCCATCAGGTATGCTACTTCTTGTGGACTGATTTTTGGCTCCAGTTGGAGGTTAGGTGAATGATCTACATCCGTCGTACCCACTAAGGTAACATTTTCCCATGGGAATATAAAGACGGGACGATGGTCAATTGGATGTAAAAAACTTATCGCCTGTGCGACAGGTAATCGCCAGGTTGGAAATATGAGATGGCTGCCCCGTAAAGGACGAATGCGATCTGTGCCTCCTGCTTGTTTTCTAAGAATATCTGCCCAAGCTCCAGTTGCATTGATTACAACCCGCGCATAGGATTCACATTGTTCGCCAGTTACCAAATTCGTGAGCAAAGCACCTTTGACTTCATCTCCTTCCTTGATTAAGTTTTGGGCTTGTACATAATTGATAGCAGTTGCACCATCAGCAACTGCTTCCCGAATTACCCGTAAAGTGAGGCGGGCATCATCTGTTTGCGCATCTCCAAAACGAAAACCACCTTGTAAACCGTCTTGGCTGATGTGGGGTGCAAGTAGCTGGAAATCTTGGGAAGAATAGTAAGCGTGATCCCAACGGAAAGCCAATAGGTCGTATACCGTCAAACCCATCTCAAATGTCCATCTGCCTGGGAAGTCTCCCTTGTGAATTGATAGTAAGAAACCCAAGGGGTCGATCAGCCCCGGACCTTCATGGAGCAATTGCTCTCTCTCATGGACCGAATCACGGGTCAGCGTGATCTTGCCTTCTTTGAGATAACGAAAGCCACCATGAACCAATTTCGAAGATCGACTGGATGTCCCCCATGCAAAATCACGCTGTTCTACCAATAAACAATGTAAACCAAGACGGGTAGCTTCACGAAGAATTCCAGCTCCGGTAATTCCTCCACCGATGACCAGGATATCCCATTGACCATGGATTGATTCCCATATGCGTTCTCGCCAATTATTTTGCCACATAACCAATCTCCATCCAAGTTTTATCTCAATGGGTGAGATGATTATTACAGTATCAACTTGCCTGGATTCATGATNCCTTTTGGATCGAACTCCCGGCATATCGAGTTAATTACATCCATACCTAGCCTGCCTTTTTCTTGCTCCAGGTATTTCAGATGGTCAAGACCGACCCCATGCTGGTGACTGATCGTCCCCCCGGATGCAATAATTGCCTGAGAGGCAGCAGATTTCATCGCCTTCCAACGAGAGATTGTCTGATCAGGGTCATCGGTTAAATTAANCAAATATGTCGTGTATATAGATGAGCCATATGGATAGACATGGGAGAGATGCGTAAAAATGTGAATCTTTGCCCCAATACCCTCCATGACATATTGTAAGGCAGCTTCGATCTGCTCGACCATGTGAGGGGTATTCCCCCAATCGGTGGCAGTTTCAAGGGTATCAATTCCATAACCCAGTTCCCAAAGCGTATTTCGAAGATAGGGAGTGCGAAAGCGATTTTTTTGCCACTGCTCACCCAACGTTTTTCCAATATGAATTCCACCGTGTTTTGCTGTAATATTAAAAGCTTCACTCCGATTGATACGTACTATGGCTTCTTTTCCACTGAATCCAGCTAAAAGCATACACTTTTCATCACCCAGACCACGGATAGACAACAATCTTTCTAAAGCACCAATAAGTTTCTCATGTCCAGCCAAGGCAAGCGTTGTCATCGTTTCATTGGCTGTACTTAAACGTAACATGCATAGGGAAATACCTGACGAAAGGATTTTCCTGACAGCTTCAATCCCGTGTGAAAAATCTGGGAAAAATACTGCGTGAAATTCTTCATGCTCTGGAAGCGGACTAATGCGTACTTGGACCTGGGTTAGAATACCCATCCGACCTTCGGAACCCAAGACTATCTCCCGTAAATCTGGCCCAGCAGCTGAGGCTGGGAATGCAGGAAGTACAAGCCCACCACGCGGAGTCTCCAGCTTACCGCCGGCAAATAACTTCTCGATACGCCCATATTTTAAGGATTGTTGACCACTCGAGCGTGTTGCCACCCATCCACCCAAAGTGGAGTACTCAAAGGACTGTGGAAAATGACCCAATGTGAATCCATGGGAGCGCAATTGAGCTTCCATGTCCGGTCCGGTCACTCCTGCTTCGAAGGTAGCTAATAGACTAACATCATCTAGATCTATAAGCTGGTTCATCCTGCTCAAGTCGATCGTTAAAACCGGGTTCTTACCTTTAACGGGATCAATGTGACCTACAACGCTTGTGCCTCCCCCATAAGGGATGATAGAGACGCCAGACTTTTGTGCGAATTTAATCAAGTCAGATACATCTGCATTTGATAATGGATAGGAAACTCCATCCGGAAAAGAACCTATCTGCCCGCTGTGAAGTTCAACCCAATTGGGGAAACTTTGTCCGCGTGCATGTAATATCCTTGATAGGGGGTCAATGGAGACCAATGGATGCATTGGAAGTCTGGATTTTGACATCTGTGTTACCACTTGTTCCAGTTTTACGTCCACCGGCGGGTGATTTTTACCCATTTGGCGTTCAAGGTAAGATACCGCAGAGGAAGGAAGCGAATAAGTCACAGAATCATCCCCCCAACCATTCCATCGTCTCATTCTTCAGCTCCTCTTTGAGATTCCCAAAGTAGAATACTCCTGGACATCATACTGCGAGTGACATATTCAGCCGTGGTGAAATCATTATGTAACGCGCATTCCCATAATGATTTATAAAAATCCAGTGAGGCTTTGCGCGCGGTTGTCTTATTAAAATATATACGAGCCATTTGCTCATAAAAACCAGAAAAGCCATTTAAAATCAAGGTGAAAATTGGATTTCCACTGGCAATGGTTAACATCTGGTGAAGCTGCCAATCAAAACTGGCATATTCCCCAGGGATATCTTGCAAATTTTGATAATTCTTTAAGTAATTAGATACCTGAACAGATGAGTTCACTACAGCCTGACGAGCATAAGCAGGAGCGAGTACCAAACGAACGTGGAGAAGGTTGGGTATGAAATCTTGGGGTAATTTTTCAGAGTATTGAACCAAAGCATTAAGCACATTTAACCCACCATCTTTCCAATAATCATTTACACGGGTTGATTTTCCTTGCTGGATATTCAACCAACCATCCCTCTCCAGGCGTTGTAAAGTTTCACGCAGCGTTGGACGGGTAACTCCTAGCTTCAAAGACAGCTCACGCTCTGCAGGAAGAATCGATCCAGGGGGATAGTCACCGTTTAGAATAGCAATAATTAGGGATTTTTCAGCATAAACAGCAGGGCGATTAGGGGGAGACCATTCAGTCATATATTTCTCTCAAAACTGATCTAAAATCTGGTAAGTGGTCTGACCAGTCAATTTAGTTTAGCATTATTAATATTAAATGTCAATCATTATTAATCTTGCATGCTGGTTTAATTACCCAAATTGTCGTAATAAATTTGGGTAATTATTGCTTAAAAATTAAAAAAAAACCAAGAAATTCTTGTTACCAAACCTGATCACCTAACATCTCCTGAAGTGAAAAAAATGAATAACAATCGGATTGAAGCATAAAATTACTTAATGCTTGATAACACTCACCGGTATATCACGAACTCGCGATCCATTATTCCCCAAAATTGATTATATTAACCCTTAAGTGTGATGTTTTATTGCCAGGGGTAACAGCTTAGATTTATAAGCCATTCCAAACGATTTCTTTTCGTGGATTAGGGGAGAGCAAGTAAATATTAATACTTCATGTAGGAGCGTTGTATTGAACGAATAACCTTAACCAAGATGCTTGAAATACGGTTGCAATTGTAATTGGAGCAGAGAAATTTATAATTTCATGGTGGTATTCCAGGGTATTTGGAAATTTGTTGGTTAAGGAAACTCCATTTCATCTACTATTTATTGCTTTCTCACAATATTACNGAATATCATCTGAAAACGGATCATTAAGAGCGATCTCAAACGCAGCAGTAATTTCATTTTCCACCTCTGCATCGAGAGCAATTTTTTCTGCCTGGTTTAACCGCATACCATGAATCTTAATTGGATCGTATAAATATCTCAGCTGATCTATAAGCTTTGGATCACGTGTGTCATCACCTTTTGAGTGGGGTCCAAAACGATGCGTGTTCAATATCAAAGCGCTTGGTGAACGCTTAGTGCGGATCGTAGAAATCAACTTATCTGCAATCGCGTGTATCTCGAGTACATCAGATGAATCGAGCTGGTGAGAAGGGATACCAAAAGCTTTAAATCTGGTTTTGATATCGCCTGCCACCGACTGTTCGATAGCAGTTGTCTGTGCAATATGATTATTCTCTAGCACAAAAAGAATGGGAGCCTTCCACAAGGAAGCCATATTGAACGCTTCATAGATAATTCCCTCACCCAAGGTGCCATCTCCAAGAAACGCAATGGTAACTGCATCAGATTGCTTATTTTTTTCTGCCAAAGCCATACCGGTTGCAATTGGAAGAATGCCTCCTTGGACACCATTCGAGTAAAAGTTTTTCCATTGGAGATGCTGCGAACCTCCCCGTCCTCCGCATACACCTGTACTTCGTCCCAATAGTTCTGCGAATAATGACCGTGGATCTCCACCATATGCTAGAAAGTGCCCATGACATCGGTGGTTGCTGAATACTATATCGATTTCTTGAATTGGCGAAAGTACACCGACTGCAACAGCTTCCTGCCCAAGATATGTGTGGGTAGTACCCAAAAAGATACCCCGGTGAAAATTATCCAACACCGTTTCTTCGAATAATCGGATGCGGTATAACATGCGATAGAAAGTATGATTTGAAATCATCAAGGTTACAATTATATGCCTATATCAAAAAAAGTAAGGCGACCCCGGTCACTGCAATTACAGTTCCAACCACAGCGCGCCAGGTAATCGCCTCTTTGAAAACGAAATGACCGATGGGAAGTAAAAAAATCGGGGGTAAAGCAATAATTGTGCTGGCTATGCCAAGATTGATATTTTGGATTGCAAACATGGATAACGAGACGCCAATCAGGGGACCGAAAAATGAACCGCCGAGAACATAAATCAACCCAACGCGCTGGTTCGTTGCATGCTGGACTGTGGAGATAACCTGACCTTGAATAATTGTAACCACCCATAGAGCAAGAAAAGCCACTGACATGCGAATTACATTCGCTGAAAGGGCAGGAAAATTACCGGTCAATCCATTCTTGGCTAATACCATTCCAAATGATTGGCCTGCGGCTGCAATCAAGCCTGCAAAAATTCCTTTGATAAATAATGTTTGACTGATACCAGGATTCATATCCAAACGAGGTTTCCCAGTTGGACTGCTTTCCATCACAACCCAGGAGATGCCAGCCAAAGTAAGTACTATAGCAAAAATATTTCCTGTACTTAAGGTTTCTCCTAAAAAAATCCAGGCTAAAAGTGTGGTTAAGGCGGGAGATAAACTCAGAAACAACAAACCTAACCGGGGACCCAATGTAATATATGCCTGGAATAGGAATAAATCTCCAATCACCAAACCAACAATGCCAGAACTTCCTAACCAAAACCACCGTTCAGCTTCAGCGTTCGAAGGAATCGGTGTTCCAAAGATAATCCAATGGGCAGTCCCTAAAAGAAATACAGCAGCGACAAGCCTAAGGCGATTGGTCACAAGAGGTCCAAATTTCCTCACGGCCATTGTAAAAAATATGGATGAAGCGGAATAGCACATTGCGGTGATGAACGCCGCAATCTCACCCATACTAAGTGTCATGCGAGCCCATGAACTCTTCAGCGGTTGCATGACCAGGCTGGTTGATACTTTCCCTGCGTAATACTTTTATTGCGGTTTTCAGGAGGATTTGTATGTCTAGTAAGATCGACCAATGATCAACATACCAAACATCTAAATTGAACTTCTCTTCCCAGGTGAGTGCGTTTCGTCCGTTGATTTGAGCCCATCCAGTTATCCCGGGCAACATATTGTGTCTTCGAGCTTGTTCAGGAGAATAACGCTCCAGATACTGCATGAGAAGCGGGCGTGGTCCAACCAAGCTCATCTCACCCCGCAGGACATTGAATAATTCTGGAAATTCATCCAGGCTGGATGAGCGTAGAAAATGACCCAAGCGAGTGATTCTCTCGTTATCTGGCAACAATATGTTATCTGCATTGCGATCGTTAGTCATGGTTCGAAATTTATATATCCAGAAAGGTTTCCCCTTGTATCCGGGACGTTTTTGGCGAAAGATAACTGGACTTCCATAATTTAGTCTAACAAGAATGGCAATAATGAGCAATATCGGAGCCAAAATCAGGAAACCTGGAAGAGTGATTGTCAAATCCAGAAGCCGTTTTGATAATGGCAGGTGCTTAATACCAGCTTGGGGCATAAAATGGATTCTACCAGATGTCTCTGCTGATCATAAAAAGCGAATTCTGATAAGAATTCCTCTGACTAAACCCATCGTAAGAATAGAGATATAAAAATAAGAGCTGAAATCAGAATGAAGGTTCAGCTCTTGTTTTAGTAAAAAACTATTATATTTATAGTAAGGACGCCTCACATGCTCGGATGATCATGACAATCTTCCCCTGGATGTCGACTGTAGATGGATCGTCGATATAAATTGGTTTCATCGTTGGATTGGCAGGTTGTAAGCGTACTTTACCATTCTCCAGGAAGAAATATTTTAATGTGGTTTCATCCTTATCACGCAACCATATGGCGACAAGATCTCCGTTATGAACATCTTTTGCAGGCTTCATGATAATAATATCACCATCATTGACCATGGCGTCAATCATAGAATCCCCATTGACTTCTAGGGCGAATAATTCTTCCACTTTTTCACGTGCTGGCAACATACTTCGGGCAACACTCACAACGGATTCTGTATCAAGGTATGCAAAATCGGAAGGTGGTACTGGTACAGGCTCGCTGGCAAAGATGCGACCCATCACAGGAATCCGTAAAACCTGTTGGACTGTTTCACGCACATTCTGAACAGTTTTTGAGCCCGTTTGCGCGATTTGTGAAAATGGTATTACCAATCGAATGCCTCGTGAGACTTTTCCAGAACGTTTAATATACCCCATGGTTTCTAACTGTTCCAGATAATAATTCACAACAGACGTAGAAGAGAAATCACCGATATCCTGAATATCTCTAATCGATGGTGGGAATCCGTTTGTGATTTGATAATCTTCTAGCACTCGTAAAACCTTAATTTGTGGGTCAGTTAATGTAGAGCTTCGTCGCCTGGGTGTCATTTATCACCTCCAACAATATATCAGTACAGTTGTTCTATAAATATAATACCAGAACATTCGTTCGATGTCAAGTATTTTGAGTGTAAAATGAACCCATACCCATGCAGGCTTATTCTTTTGATACACCCATTAAAATTTGTGGGATAATTACCATTCAGGTGTAAATATTGCTGAGTAATAATACACAATTTCATCATCTCGATTTGGAGTAGTCATGCAATTCAAGAAGATATGTGTTATTGGCTTGGGGTATATAGGCTTACCAACTGCCAGCACTTTTGCTGCGAATGGCATACAAGTTCATGGCGTAGATATCAATCCAAATATTATTACCACCTTAAAAAATGGGGGAATTCATATCAGCGAGCCTGGATTACAGGCGCTGGTTACCAGAGCAATAGATTCAGGGAATCTGACCGTAAGCGAAACACCCGAACCAGCTGATGCATATATCATCGCCGTTCCCACCCCGTTTTTAGAGGATGCTCAAGGAATATATAATGGCCAACCATATCACCTAGCTGATATGGGGGCGGTGAAATCGGCAACTGAATCGATACTCCCGTTCCTGCAACGAGGGAACCTGGTTGTGCTGGAATCAACCTCCCCTCCACGGACAACGATCGACCTGGTATGCCCAATCCTTGAGCGAGCAGGTCTTCAAGCTGGATCTGATTTTTTCCTGGCTTATTCACCGGAAAGAGTTCTACCAGGAAAAATCATACAGGAGCTAATTGAGAACGCAAGGGTTATTGGTGGAATTAACCTAACGTCAGCAGAAGCAGGCAGGGATTTATATGCACATTTTGTCAAAGGAGAAATCATCCTGACAGATGTTACAACAGCTGAGATGGTAAAGTTAATGGAGAACACTTACCGTGATGTCAATATTGCCATCGCCAATGAATTCTCACAGTTAGCTCAACGATTCGGGGTTGATATCTGGAAAGCAATATCGATAGCAAATCGGCATCCACGGGTTAAGATATTAAATCCCGGACCAGGTGTAGGCGGACATTGCATCAGTGTTGATCCTTGGTTTCTCGTAGAGGCCGCACCCGACCTGACCGAGCTGATTTCAGCTGCCCGACACGTTAATGACCATCAACCTCACTTTGTGTTTGAGTTAATTAAAACCACACTTGGAGATGAATTAACTGGCAAGAAAATCGCAGCTTTAGGCTTAGCATTTAAACCTGATGTAGACGACCTGCGGGAAAGCCCTGCGATCGAGGTGGCGAAAATCCTCACAAACGCGGGTGCTAATGTAAGAGGGTATGAGCCAAATAAATCCACTGCATTAATACCGGGTATCTGGACTGCAGCATCCCTTGAAGAAGCAATCGACGGGGTGGATTTGCTTGTATTATTGGTAAGTCACCGCGAATTCAAGGACCTTGATCCATTAAGAGTACGCGAATTGACATCGGCGCGAATGGCAGTAGACACAGTGGGGGTGTGGGATGTTCAATCCTGGACAGATGCAGGATTTAAGTTGATACGGCTTGGCGGGGGTAATCAATAATAACCGTCTTTGGCTAGCCTAAAATCCGACAGAGATATCGATGAAACGTGACATTTATTCCAAATTGATAAATGCACGCAGAAAACCCTTCATCGGGAAGTTCAGCTATTACATTCTGAAACTTTTAAGCGTTGAGATACCTCGTCCAGTCATTATTGGAGAAGATTTTGAACTGGCGCACGGTGGTTTTGGAGTAGTAATCCATCCAAACACAAACATTGGAAACCGCGTGAAAATTTACCCGGGAGTCACCTTGGGACGCGCGGATATATTTCGCCCAGCCGAAAACTCCCAATTTGAAGGTATTGTTGTTGAGGATGATGCCATCCTCTGCCCTGGGGCTAAGATCCTTTGTAAGGAGGGGGTGCTGCATATTGGGAGAGGTAGTGTGATTGGCGCTAATGCGGTACTGCTTGAATCGACGGGTATTTACGAGATTTGGGCAGGGGTACCTGCTAAATGTGTGGGGATACGGGATCGGGATGGGTAATCTGAATCAAAGACTCTGCATCATCCCAAATGTATCTGGAGTTGGGGGCATGGTATCTTTTCGCGGTAAGTTAATCAATGGCCTGGCAAAACGTGGTATTGATGTATCACTGGATTTAAAAGATAGGCCTTATGCTGCAGTCCTTGTTGTTGGGGGCACCCGGGATTTACCTGGTCTTTGGCATGCCAAGAGACGAGGAGTTCGTATTGTTCAGCGACTGGATGGAATGAACTGGATCCATCGTAAAAGGCGAACAGGTTGGAGGCACTATGCACGGGCGGAATACGGCAATATCATCCTGTCTGTGATCCGATCCCGATTGGCAGATAAGATCGTTTATCAAAGTGAATTCTCACACCAATGGTGGGAGCGAATTTACGGTATTAGCCAGCGTCCATGGCACATCGTTTATAACGGTGTAGATTTGCAGCATTACTCACCAACAGGTGAGGGAAAGAAGCCTGATGATCATATAAGAATTTTACTTGTTGAAGGCGCTATTTCTGGTGGATATGAATGGGGATTGGAAACAGCAATTCAGGTGGCTGAACGGATCAACAGACCGGATAAGAAGCGTGTTGAGCTGATGGTAGTTGGGCGTGTTGCCGAATCATTGCAGCGCGAATGGAGTAAAAAGGCAGTTATTCCAATAAATTTNACCGGACTGGTACCACAAGAAAAAATCGCTGAACTCGATCGTTCAGCTCATGTTCTATATGCTGCCGACCTGAATGCTGCCTGTCCAAATTCTGTAATCGAGGCAATGGCTTGTGGATTACCTGTTGTTGCATTTGATACGGGTGCATTATCTGAGCTGGTCGAAGAAAGTGCTGGAAGCATTGTTCCCTACGGTGGAGACCCCTGGAAGCTGGATCCTCCTGATATTGAGAAGCTGGTAGAAGCTGCTCTTATAATTCTTAAAAATCAGGCTAAATTCAGTAAAGGCGCCAGGGATAGAGCTGAAGAAGCCTTTTCGCTTGAGCAGATGGTGGAAGGTTACCTGAGTGCATTGAATCTATGACGAAGGACATTTTTCCTGGTCGAATAGGCATTCAACAGCGGGTAATTCCAGCCTATCGGGCGTTGTTTTTGGATACGCTTGCCAAGGCCTGTCAAGGAGGATTGAGTATTTTTGCAGGAAGACCACTTCCAAAGGAAGGTATAGAGCCTGTTGAAAGACTACATACTGCCCAGCTCGTTCACGCAACAAACAAGAATTTCCTTGATCCAAGCTCGTCTTTATACATATGTTGGCAGAATGGTTTCATGCAGTGGCTAGAAGAATGGCAGCCTGACATTCTGGTTGTTGAAGCCAATCCACGTTATCCGAATACACGGAAAGCCATTGTATGGATGCATAAAAATAAACGCAAAGTCATCGGATGGGGGCTTGGTGCACCACCCGTGCAAGGATTGCTTGCAAGTCTCCGAAGGCGTGAACGTCTGAGTCTATTGTTATCATTAGATGGAATCATTGCATATAGCCGGCAAGGTGCTGAGCAGTATTTAAAACTTGGACTACCTCCAGAAAAGGTATATATTGCGTTCAATGCTGCAGATCCAGCTCCGGAATTTTCACTNCCGAATAGACCAAACCAGTATACAAAGGGGAAGGCGAGCATTTTATTCATAGGACGATTGCAATCCCGTAAACGTATAGATTTGCTTCTGCAGGCATGTTCAGCTCTGCTGAAAGAGAGCCAACCTCATCTTGTGATTGTTGGTGATGGTCCAGCGCGTGAGGAGTTTGAAAGAATTGCCAATCAAGTATATCCAAGTGCTAAATTCGTTGGTGGGAAGCATGGTGCTGAGCTCGAGCCATATTTCTCAGAAGCTGATTTATTCGTATTGCCTGGAACAGGCGGATTAGCTATCCAACAGGCAATGGCGCATGGGCTTCCGGTTATCGTTGCACATGGGGATGGGACTCAGGATGACCTAGTGAGAAGTGAAAATGGCTGGCAGGTCCCTCCGAATGATGTAGTCGCATTAACCCGCATTCTAAATCAGGCATTGTCTGATCCAGATGAGTTAAGACAAAAAGGAAAAAACTCCTACCGAATTGTTGCTGAGGAGATCAATATCGAAAAAATGGTGGAAGTATTCCTTCAAGCGGCAAATGAGGCGAATGAACTGGCTACATGAAGAGCAGAGGCAGTATCAAGATCAAGAAGATGGACCAGAAAAAATATGGAATGGTCGCCTTGCTAAAAACCTTATGAATACGTTCATGCCATCCAGATACATATTTCCTCGGTTGTGTAGCCAAAAGAGCATATAGAATGGCTAAATTGATGATATTCCAGCCGATAATCGTGATACGGTTAAGGGTAATCCCTTCCATAATTGTCCGGTAGGTTACAGCTGATAACGCATAAGCGCTGATAATCAAGGCAAGTATGGAAACTGCAATAATCCCACGTCGAAGCCAAGACTGAAATTTCTCCGTGAGATCATCCACTTTAAACGGGGTAGCACCAATTAATAAACCGATAATGGCAAACTGCATAATATTATAGATAATGAGTAAATTTCTATTTTCAAAGGGTGCCATGAAATTAAATGGAATTACGCATATATAGATCACTAAAACCAGCAGGCAGAGGGGCAATAATAAGCGCATCATCGTATATATAAATTTACTTAACCCTTGTGTGAAATCCTGTTCCGCGGGTGGAACTGAAGGATCATAAATGGTGGCAACCGCCATAATTGGGATCAATCCAAAACCACCTGCTAATATCAGGCGCATCAATGAATCGGAAAGGGTAATATTTAACGCTTCAAACATAGCAATCGTTATCGCTCCAAATGCGATACCGAAGATCAAATATACGCCAGCCGTGATCATCACTTCAATGGATTTGATCAAGAATGCAAAGCGATCCTTATCTGGGGATCGAAACCCCATTACCGCTATACCCAATCCAATCCAGCATAACAGGGGAAGCATGAACAGCATTAGCGTGATGTATTGCTGCTGGGCGGGTATCCCAAACAAACCTGGATAGATTAACAGAACATATACACTTGCTACAATCAGCCCAATACTGGAAATGGCAGCAAAAAGGTAATTTCTTTTTGAAACCACAGCCAGGAAAATAATGCATGGAATTGCAGCGATGGGTGCCCAGAGTAATACTATGTAAGGCATACCGTCTGGAAGGGTGAATCCTGGATCAGAGATCACCCATAGAATCAGACCAGTGATAGCGCCCAGGATAACCGCCAATAACCAGTTTATGGTTCGCTTTTGTTTAGCTATTGGAGAGTGAGCAAAACGTGAGGACCAGGCGGATAAAAGTAAATTTTCAGGATCTTTTTCAAATACTTCCTGCGAGTCGAGGCGAAATTCAGCTTCTTCATTCGCCTGAATGGACTTGTGGTAGAGATCTTCCATACCATCGGGGTTGTGGGCAGCACCCAAGATTTCGGTTAAATATTTCATTTTTTCTCCATTACTTTGTGAATCATCTTCACTCNATAACAATAACGTGANTTGATCGGAATAATGACAATCAAAATAGGTTACTGTTGGAAATATTCCTCGAAANCATCAAGATACCTATTGCATTTCTTCGAGATATGTTGTACCCTCTAGTTGATGAAAATATTATACATCACAGATGGTCGATCACCTATAGCTATCAATTGGATCAGCTATTTTATCCACCAGGGAAATGAAATCCACCTGATATCAACTTTTCCTTGCGAACCGATAAATGGATTAGCATCTTTCTTGGTCATACCGATGGC
>Ga0031656_10000024_pt1 | contig 33928 bp, 27 predicted proteins | sample FrelakmetDIP11DI_FD_55080 | JGI IMG/M metagenome (GOLD analysis project Ga0031656, IMG submission 55080) | Freshwater lake sediment microbial communities from the University of Notre Dame, USA, for methane emissions studies - DIP11 DI | ecosystem: Environmental > Aquatic > Freshwater > Lake >... | reverse complement strand
GCACGATCGACCCGGGCGCCGTGCAGGTGCACGGCCTCACGACCGAGTTCCTGAGCGGACAGCCGCGCTTCGCCGACATTTTCGACGAGCTGCGTGAGTTCATGGCCGGTGCCGAGCTGATCATCCACAACGCGCCGTTCGACGTCGCATTCATGGATGCGGAACTCGCGATGCTTGCCGCGAAGGGCGTGCTCGAGCAGAAAGTGACCACGCGCGACGTCTGCGGCGTGCTCGACACTCTTGCCCTTGCACGTCAGATGCACCCGGGCCAGCGCAACAGTCTCGACGCCCTGTGCAAGCGCTATTCGATCGACAATTCGCACCGCGACCTGCACGGCGCCTTGCTCGACGCCGACCTGCTGCTCGAGGTCTACCTGGCGATGACGGGCGGGCAGGGCGCGCTGACCCTGGACGACAAAGCCTCGGCGGCAGGTGTCGCTGCGGCGGTGTCGAGGGCCGTGCGCCCGATGGGTACGCTCGTCGTACGGCGCGCGACCGCGGAAGAACTGCAGGCGCACCAGGCGATGCTCGAGCTGCTCGACAAGAAGAGCGGCGGCAAGGCCGCCTGGCGCCAGCTCGAGTCCGCGCCCGGGGCTGCCGCACCCGCGCCATGAGTCACACGCTCTCGCAGTCGTTCGGCCGGGCTTTCCTCGGACGGTCGCCGGGCTGGTACAAGCTCACGATCGTCGGGTTCCTGCTGCTGAACCCGATCGTGATGCTGCTCGCCGGCGCGACCGTCACGGGCTGGCTGCTGCTCGGCGAGTTCATTTTCACGCTCATGATGGCCCTGCGATGCTATCCACTGCAGCCGGGTGGCCTGCTTGCAATCCAGGCTGTCATCATCGGTCTTACCACGCCCGAGAGCGTGTACGAGGAAGTTACCGGGGCCTTCCCGGTGATCCTGCTGCTGATTTTCATGGTCGCAGGCATTTACTTCCTGCGCGATCTCCTGCTGTTCGTCTTCACGCGCCTGATCCTGCGGTTTCGCTCGCGCGAGGCGCTGGCGCTGATGTTCTGCGGCGTGTCGGCAGTGCTGTCGGCTTTTCTCGACGCGCTGACCGTAGTCGCCGTCGCAGTTACCGTCGGCATGGGTTTTTTCGAGGTCTATCACCGTGTCGCGTCGGGCAAGACCCACACCACGCCCCACCACGATTCAGCGCAGGACGCGGAAGTGCAGGTATTGCACCGCGACAACCTCGACGCATTCCGTGGATTCCTGCGCGCGCTGATGATGCACGGTGCCATCGGTACGGCGATCGGCGGCGTGATGACGCAAGTGGGCGAGCCGCAGAACCTGCTGATTGCGGAGCACGCCGGCTGGACCTTCGGTGAATTCTTCCTCGTGATGGCGCCGGTCACGGTGCCGGTTGCATTGGCGGGTCTTGCCACGTGCTGGCTGGTCGAGCGGTTTCGTCTGTTCGGCTACGGCACGCCAATCCCGGATGCGGTTCGCGCTGTGCTCGAGGATTACTCGCGTGAACTCGCCGCTCGTTCGACGCCGCGCGACAGGCAACTGCTGATCGTCCAGGCAATCGTTGCCGTCCTGCTGGTGCTGGCATTGGCGTTTCACGTTGCCGAGGTCGGCTTGATCGGGTTGCTCGTGATCATCCTGGCCACGGCCTTCACGGGGATCACGGAGGAGCATCGGATCGGCAAGGCTTTCGAGGCTGCGCTGCCCTTTACGGCGCTGCTGGTCGTGTTCTTCGTGATCGTCGCCGAGATTCACGACCAGCACCTGTTCGAGCCGATGATCAACCGAGTGCTCGAACTCGAGGGCAGCCTGCAGGCCGTGATGCTGTACGTCGCCGCAGGGGTGCTCTCGTCGATCAGCGACAACGTCTTCGTCGCGAGTGTCTACATCACCGAAATCAAGGCGGCGCTGCTGCAGGGGACGATCACTCGCGAGCAGTTCGACTGGCTGGCGGTGGCAATCAATACCGGTACCAACATCCCGAGCGTTGCGACGCCCAACGGGCAGGCCGCGTTCCTGTTCCTGCTGACCTCGACGCTCGCGCCCCTGATTCGACTGGGCTACGGCCGCATGGTCTGGATGGCGCTGCCGTACTTTGTCGTCATGACCACGGTCGGGCTGGGGGCCCTGGTTTACGCAAGTCTTTGACCCGAGCCCCAACCCGTTCCATCGACCTGTGGCATCCTTGGGTGTCATGCAATTGCTGAAATTCGTCTGGAATCATGCCTAAGTTCAATCTGCGCAACTTGAAGATCGGTATCGTCGGCCTCGGTTACGTGGGCCTGCCACTCGCCGTCGAGTTCGGCAAGCGCTTCACCACCGTCGGGTTCGACATCAAGGCTGACCGTGTGGCCGAACTCAGCAAGGGCGTGGACAGCACGCTCGAATGCGATGCGAAGGAACTGGCGGAGGCCGACAAGCTGTCGTACACGACCAGCCTGAACGACCTGATATCGTGCCGGGTGTTCATCGTCACCGTCCCGACGCCGATCGACGAGTACAAGCGCCCGGACCTGATGCCGCTGGTGAAGTCGAGCGAGTCAGTCGGCAAGGTGCTGAAGAAGGGCGACGTCGTCGTCTATGAATCAACCGTGTATCCCGGCTGCACCGAAGAGGTCTGCATCCCGATCCTCGAAAAGGCCTCTGGCCTCAAGTTCAACAGGGATTTCTTCGCCGGGTACAGTCCCGAGCGCATCAACCCGGGCGACAAGGAACACCGTGTCACGACCATCCGCAAGGTCACGTCGGGTTCCACGCCCGAAGCCGCGGAATTCGTCGACCAGTTGTACCGCTCGATCGTGACCGTGGGCACGCACAAGGCGTCGAGCATCAAGGTGGCTGAAGCTGCCAAGGTGATCGAGAACACGCAGCGTGACGTCAACATCGCGCTGATCAACGAACTGGCGCTGATCTTCAACCGTCTCGGGATCGACACCGAAGAAGTGCTGCTGGCCGCCGGCAGCAAGTGGAATTTCCTGCCGTTCCGTCCCGGGCTCGTGGGCGGCCACTGCATCGGCGTCGACCCTTACTACCTGACGCACAAGGCGCAGGCGATCGGCTATCACCCGGAGATGATTCTTGCGGGCCGCCGCATCAATGACAACATGGGGACTTACGTCGCGCAGCAGGTGGCGCAGTTGATGATCCAGCGACAGATCCTGGTCAAGGGATCGCGCGTCCTGGTCATGGGCCTGACCTTCAAGGAAAACTGCCCGGATGTGCGCAATACCAAGATCCTGGACGTCGTGCAGGAACTGAAAAAGTACGGCTGCAACGTCGACGTGTTCGACCCCTGGGCCGACGCAGACGAGGCCGAGCATGAGTACGGCCTGCGACCGGTCGAGAAGATCAAGGCTGGCACGTACGACGCAGTCATCATAGGCGTGGCCCACCAGGAATTCCGCGACATGGGAATCAAGAAGGTCCGGGCGCTGGGCAAGAAGAAGCACGTGCTCTACGACATCAAGTACGTGTTCAGGTCGGACGAAGTGGACGGGCGACTCTAATGAAAATCCTGGTCACTGGCGCTGCCGGCTTCATCGGCTACCACACCGCGAGGATCCTGCTCGATCGCGGTGACGAGGTGGTCGGCCTCGACAACCTGAACGACTACTACGACGTACGGCTCAAGCTCGCGCGTCTGGACCAGCTCAAGACGAGGCCGGGCTTCAAGTTCGTCAAGCTCGACCTCGCGGACCGCGGCGGGATGGCGGAACTGTTCGGCCGCGAGAAGTTCGACCGGGTGATCCACCTGGCTGCGCAGGCCGGCGTGCGCTATTCCATCGAGAACCCGCTCGCCTATGTCGAGAGCAACGTGGTCGGAACGGCCAACGTGCTCGAAGGCTGCCGTCACAACGGTGTCGCGCACCTGGTGTATGCATCGACCAGTTCGGTCTACGGCGCCAACACGAAGATGCCGTTCTCGGTCCACCAGAACGTCGATCACCCACTGTCATTCTACGCGGCGACCAAGAAAGCCAACGAGCTCATGGCGCATACGTACGCGCACCTATACTCGTTGCCAGTCACGGGCCTGCGGTTCTTCACGGTCTACGGCCCCTGGGGCCGGCCCGACATGGCGCTGTTCCTGTTCACCAGGAACATCCTGGCCGGCAAGCCGATCGATGTCTTCAACTACGGCCATCATCGCCGCGACTTCACCTATGTCGATGATATCGCGCAGGGCGTGGTGCGCGCCTGCGACCGAGTCGCGACCGGCAATCCCGAGTGGAACAGCGACGCCCCGGATCCCGCGTCGAGCAAGGCGCCGTATCGGTTGTACAACATCGGCAACAACGAGCCGGTCGAACTCCTCACGTACATCCGCACGCTCGAGGATTGCCTCGGCAAGAAGGCCGAGATGAACCTGCTGCCGCTGCAGGCCGGCGACGTGCCGGACACCTGGGCCAACATCGACGAGCTGACGCGGGACGTGGGTTACACCCCGGCCACCCCGGTGTCCGTCGGTATCCGCAACTTCGTGGACTGGTACCTCGAGTACTACAGAAGTCAGTAAGCGCCTGCGCTGACAGCCAACTTCGCGCTCGGATACACTATCGCCACCGAGTGAGGTTGGAGTTCGAGTGAAGGCAACAAAACCAGTCCTGGATCGTCCGATCCGCATCGCTGTCGTTGGCTGCGGCAGAATCGCTTCGAACCATGTTGCGGCTATTGCAAAGCATGCCGGCAGAATCGAACTGGCTGCAGTTTGCGACAATAACCCCAAGGCGCTGGAAGAGGCGGTTGCGAAGACCGGTGTCAAGGGCTACCCGGACCTGTCTGAACTCCTAGCTGCCGAGAGCACGGACGTGGTCGCGCTCTGCACTCCGAGCGGGCTTCACTCCGGTCAGGCCATCCAGTGTGCGCAGGCTGGTATCCACGTGATGACCGAGAAACCGATGGCGACGCGGTGGGCGGACGGCGTTGCGATGGTTGACGAATGCGATCGAGCGGGTGTCCGGCTCTTCGTCGTCAAGCAGAACAGGCGCAACGCCACGCTGCAACTCGTGAAGAGGGCCATTGATCGCGGCCGCTTCGGCCGGATCTACATGGCCACGATCAACGTCTTCTGGGCCCGGCCACAATCCTACTACGACAGTGCGAAATGGCGCGGCACGTGGGAATTCGACGGCGGTGCGCTGATGAACCAGGCCAGCCACTATGTCGACCTCATCGACTGGCTGATCGGTCCGGTCGAAAGCGTCCAGGCCTATGTCGGTACCCTCGCCCGGAACATCCAGGTTGAGGATACGGCGACGGTCGGCATTCGTTGGCGCTCCGGCGCACTGGGTTCGATCAACGTCACGATGCTCGCTTATCCCAGGAACCTGGAGGGCTCCATCACCATCCTCGGTGAGCGCGGGACCGTTAAGGTGGGTGGCGTGGCCGTGAACCAGATTGAGCACTGGGAGTTCGCCGACAGTGATCCGGACGACGAGCAGGTGAAAGCTGCCAGCTACGAGACCACCTCCGTCTACGGCTTCGGTCACCCGCTGTATTACGACAACGTGATACGCACGTTGCGCGGGGAAACCGAGCCGGAGACCGATGGCCGGGAAGGCCTGCGTTCGCTCGAGGTCCTGATCGCCAGCTATCTTTCCGCGCGCGACCAGCGGCGCGTTGCCCTGCCGCTGCAGTACTGACCATGAGCGAAGCCACGGTCCACCCGAGCGCAATCGTTGACCCGGGTGCCGCCATCGGTGCAGGGACTCGCGTCTGGCACTGGGTGCACATCTGTGGTGGCGCCGTCGTCGGCCGCAACTGCTCGCTGGGGCAGAATGTGTTCGTCGGCAATCGTGTTCGCATCGGCGACAACGTCAAGGTGCAGAACAACGTTTCGATCTATGACAACGTGACCGTGGAAGACGATGTTTTCTGCGGCCCCAGCATGGTCTTCACGAACGTTTTTAACCCCCGTTCGGCGGTCTCGCGCAAGGACGAGTACCGCGATACGATGGTCCGTCGCGGAGCGACTCTCGGCGCCAACTGTACGATCGTGTGCGGCGTCGAAATCGGCCAGCACGCTTTCGTCGGGGCCGGGGCCGTCGTCAACCGCGACGTTCCGGCGTTTGCGCTGATGGTCGGAGTCCCTGCGCGGCACATTGGATGGATGAGTCGTTTCGGCGAGAGGTTGCCGCTCGGAACGAAGGGCGACGGCATGGCTGTGTGCGCTCACACGGGTGATCGGTACGTACTGACAAAAGGCGTGCTGCGGCTGGATGCCGGCTGAGGCGCCGGACCTGAAACAGCAGGAGCCCCAAGCCTTGAGTCGCAACACATTGCCCGCATGGAAGGCCCTCGAGGCACACGCTGCAGCGTTTTCCAGCCGCCACCTTCGTGACATGTTTGCCAGCGACGGCAGCGGACGCTTCGACGCCACGAGCGTGCAGGTGCTCGACCTGCTGTACGACTTCTCGCGACAGCGCGTCACCCGTGAAACGCTGGGCCTGCTGCAATCGCTGGCGCAGGCCTGCGACCTGCCAGCACGGATCGCGGCGCTGTTCGCCGGCGAGACCGTCAATAACACCGAAGGGCGAGCTGCCATGCACATGGCGCTGCGCAACCGTTCGGACCGCTCGATGCAGGCGGCAGGGCAGGACGTCATGCCGGAAGTGCGCGCGCAGCTCGCGAAAATGCGCGAGTTCGTCACTGGCGTGCACCAGGGACGCATCCTCGGGTTCACCGGCGCGCGCTTCACCGACGTCGTCAACATAGGCATCGGCGGTTCGGACCTTGGCATCGTGATGGTGACGGAAGCGCTGGCCCGCTTCCGCAACAAGGGCATCCGCCTGCATTGTGTGTCGAATGTCGATGGCGTCGAACTCGCCGATACGCTGGAAAGGATCAATCCGGCGACCACCCTGTTCGTCATCTGCTCGAAGACCTTCACGACGCAGGAGACGCTCGCCAACGCTAACGCGGCGCGTGAGTGGCTCATCGGTGAGCTGGGTGAGAAGGGAATCGGGCACCACTTCGTCGCCGTGTCCACCAACCACCAGGCAATGGATGCTTTCGGCATTGCGCCCGGATCGCGCTTCACGATGTGGGACTGGGTCGGCGGACGCTATTCGCTGTGGTCCACCGTTGGCCTCTCGATCGCGCTCTCGCTGGGCATGGACCAGTTCGAGATGATGCTCGCCGGCGGCCACGAGATGGACGAGCATTTCCGCACGGCGCCGCTCGACCGCAATCTTCCCGTGCTGATGGGATTGCTCGGGGTCTGGAACATCGACTTCCTCGGCATCGATTCGCTCGCGGTGCTCCCATATGACCGGCGCCTGCATCGCTTCCCCGCGTACCTGCAGCAGCTCGAGATGGAGTCGAACGGCAAGAGCGTCACCCGCGACGGCAAGCCGGTCGAATACAGGACGGGCAATGTCGTGTGGGGTGAGCCGGGCAACAACGCCCAGCACTCGTTCTTCCAGTTGCTGCACCAGGGTACGGCGCGGGTCGCGCTGGACTTCATCGCACCGGTCAATGGCTCGAGCCGGTTCCTCGAGCACCAGGACCTAGCGCTGGCAAATTGTTTCGCGCAGGCCGAGGCGTTTGCGTTCGGCCAGACGGCGGAGCAGGTCAGGAACGATCTGCAGGCCAAGGGAACCCCCGTTGCCGAGATCGAGCGCCTGGTCTCGCATAAGGTGCATGCCGGCAACCGCCCCAGCAGCTTGATCCTGATGCCCCGGCTCGGCCCACGCGCGGTCGGCAAGCTGATCGCCTGGTACGAGCACAAGGTGTTCGTGCAGTCCGTGATCTGGAACGTCAACCCGTTCGACCAGTGGGGCGTCGAACTCGGCAAGAAACTGGCGACTTCGATGACCGAGCCAGTGCGCACCGGACTCGCGCCCGCAGGCCCTGCGCACGTGCAGGAGCTCCTCGCGCAGGTACAGCGCTGGCGCGGCGACTGAGCCGCCCAGTAACATGGCGGGATGCACTTCACCCCGCCACGGATCGTTCCGACCTTCCTGCCCTTCCTCGCCTTCCTGGGCTTCCTCTTTCCGGGGTCGTTTGCAGCGGCGGGTGAACCCTGGATCGCGCCCGGCAATACGCAGGTACGGCACGATGTCCAGTTGCTCGTCGACTCCGGGGTGATCGACCTGCCCGTGTCGGCGTGGCCGATCGCTGCGTCTGATCTCGCTAACGCACTCGGCAGCATTGGCGAATCATCGTCTCGCGCTCCCGCCTTGACGGGAGAGGGCCAGGGGCAGGGCTCGGCGACTTCGAAACCCCTGTCCGCCGCCCAACTCGCCGCCATCGCGCGCCTGCGTTCTCTGGCCAGCGAAGGAGACGCCACCGTCGGCATCGAAGTCGGTGCTGCCGCCGGGCCCACGCAATTGCGCACGTTTGCAGACACGCCGCGCGAGGAGGGCGAGGTCAGCCTCTATGCAGCCAGCTTCGTCGGTGAACGCTACGGCGGCCGCCTGCAAGTGACGGGGGCAGTCGACCCCGATGACGATCGGCCAGGACGCTTGGACGGCTCCTATGTGGCCGGCAAGTTCGGAAACTGGATCTTCTCGCTGGGACAACAGGAACGCTGGTGGGGCTCGGGCTGGGAAGGGAGCTTGATTCTCTCCAACAACGCGCGGCCCGTACCGACGTTCTCAATCGACCGTGCCGTCTCGGAACCGTTCGAGACCAAGTGGCTCAACTGGATCGGCCCGTGGCGCCTCACGACATTCGTTGGACAGATGGAAGGATCACGCGACGACTACGACCACCCCTTATTCTGGGGCATGCGAATCTCAGCGCGACCGCTCGACGGACTCGAAATCAGCGTTGAGCGCACGGCGCAGCTGTGCGGCGAAGGCCGTTCCTGCACCTGGGACGATTTCTGGAACATGTTCAGCGGCAACGACAACGCCGGTGAAAACGTCGATCCGGAAGACGAGCCAGGCAACCAGCTCGCGAGTTGGGACATCCGTTGGGCGTCGCCGATCGGCGACTGGAACTACGCGCTTTACAACCAACACACGGGCGAGACGATAGACAACCAGATTCCGCGGCCGTATCGCAGCATGGACATCGTGGGTCTCGAAACCTGGGGCGAAAGTGCTGGCGGCGGCAGTTCATGGCGAGCGGGGCTCGAATATGCCAACTCGCGCTGCGGTGGTACGGAGAACGGGGAGAAGCTCTGGGATTGCGCGTACAACAACGGCATCTTTACGGACGGGTATCGTTACTACGATGAGGTGATGGGCCATTCGATGGACGGCGACGGCACCATGTACTCGGCGCGCTTCATTCAGATCGACAGTGCAGCCAATGCGCTTACCGTCGTGGCTCGCTACACCAAGGTCAATGAAGCCCTCGTCGAGCCCGATACGATTCATTCAGTCGCTGCGGGCGCCGAGGATTGGATCAGCCTCGACGTGAGCTATCGCCGCGTCTTGCGCTCCGGCTGGCTGGAAGGCGGCGTCGGCGTTGACAGCCAGGACCGCAAATGGAAGGGTGACGAGGCCGTCCTGCCGCGAGCCTACGTCACCTGGAATTACGCACTCCGTTGAGTGTCACTGTGAATCTGAACCGCGCCCTGCGTGCAGTTCCTGCACTGCTTGCACTGACCCTCTCGGTGCTGTTCGCAGCAGCTTCGCACGCCGAGCCGTGGGTGGGTCCTGGCGACATGGCATTGCGTCACGACCTGCAGCAACTGGCCGACGCGGGTGTGCTGCACGCTCCTACGATGAGCTGGCCGTTGCCCTGGTCCGACATCAAGCAAGACATCGGTGCCGCGGATCCGTCGAAGCTCAGTCCGCGCTTGCAGTCAGCCCTGGGTCGCATGCAACAGCGTGCAGCAGTGGAGACAGTGACCGGCGACGTTGGTCTGCTGGTCGAAGTCGCGGGCACCACCGACCCCTGGGCACTACGTTCCTTCGAGGATTCCCCGCGCGAGGAAGGCGAACTCAGCGTAGCGGCCGACTGGACCGGTGAACGTTTCGCCTGGAAGCTCTCGGCCGGACTTGCTGCCAATCCCGACGACGGCCAGGAGTTCCGCCCGGATGGTTCCTACATCGCAATGAGTCTGGGTAACTGGAGCCTGAGCGCAGGCTACCTCGACCGGTGGTGGGGTCCTGGTTGGGAGGGCAGCCTCATCCTGTCCGACAATGCGCGCCCGGTGCCTTCATTCGGCATCGATCGCATCGAGGCACAGCCGTTCACACTGCCGGTGTTGCGGTGGCTAGGTCCGTGGCGTTTCAGTACCTTCATGGGTCAACTCGAGGAGGACCGCGATTACCCCGAGGCACTGCTGTTCGGCATGCGGTTCGAATCGCGTCCCCTGCCATCCCTGCAGATCGCCGCGAGTCGCAGCGCCCAGTGGTGCGGCGAGGGCCGCCCTTGCGATCTAAGTACGTTCGGTGACCTGCTGACGGGCAATGACAACGACCAGGCGCTGGCCGACCAGCCGGGCAACCAGCTGGCTGGGTTCGACGTGCGCTGGTCCTGGCCGGGCGGACGGGTGCCGCTGGCGCTGTACGCCCAGGCGATCGGCGAGGACGAAGCGGGGTTCATGCCCTCCAAGTACCTCGGCCTGTTCGGAGCCGAGGGGTGGGGTGAGTGGGGAAGCCTGTCCTGGAGGGCGCACGCCGAATACGCCGACACGGCCTGTGACTTCCTGACCGCGCCACCTGAATTTGGTTGCGCCTATACCAATGGCATCTATACCAGTGGGTATCGTTACCGTGGCCGGGCCCTTGGGCATACCATCGATGCGGACGGCGAATCCATGGGCGTCGGTCTGCTGCTGGTCGAATTTTCGGGGCACCAGTGGAACCTGCTGGCTCGCAACGTCAAGCTGAACCGCGCCGGCGCCGCTCCCGAGCACTCGCTTGCGGGTCGTGAGGCCCGGGTGCGCGACCTCGCGCTGACCCACGAACGGGCCGTTGCTTGGGGTAACATAAAGGTTTCGCTTGGATACTCGGACGTGGACTCGGCTGGACCGGTGGCCGTCGGGGAAGGTGTGCGCGGTTTCCTGACGTGGTCACATGGCCTGCGCTGACACGACATCACTCAATTCTGCGAACCCGCTAGGGAAGAGCATGCAAGGATCCTGGAATTTGTCCGCGCTACGATCGATGCTGGCCATGGTGGTACTGGCTCCCGGGCTGGCGTCTGCCCCGACGGCACTCGGCCAGACTCCGACGGCTGCACAGGCCGAGATGTTCCGCAACCTCGACCCCGCGCAGCAGCAACAGATCCTCGAGGCCATGGGCACGACGGGCGGCCAATCCGATACGACCCGCTCCGACTCGCGCATCGAGTCGCCACCCACAGTGCTCCCGAGGTCGACGGAGGACAGGAGTCTTCGAAATCTGAGCCCCGACGGCGAGCCAAGGCTGGCAGCTGGGGACACGTTGATCGTCGAGATCGAACCTGTGATGTTCGAAGGACAGGAGCGAGTGCTCACCGAGCGGCCCAGCCAGCCGACCAACGCGGTACCGAACGCCACTCCACCGCCTGGCCCGCAGCCAGCTGCCGGCGGTACCCCAGGCAGGGAGAACCAGCGGGAGATTCTGCGAACGAAACCCGAAGAGGCTGAGCTGAAACGATTTGTCGAGGCCGTGCGCCGCGCGAATCCTTACAGGCTCGACCGCGCTGGTGCGATCGACTTGCCGGGCCTTGGTGTTGTGCCGCTGGCCGGCCTGACTGTGCTGCAGGCGACTCAGCGTCTGGCCGTCGAACAGTTCCTGCAGGATTTTCGTATCAAGCTGACTCTGTTGCCGCTCGAGCCGGTTGGCAGTGACGCGTTGAAGCCTTTCGGTTATGACCTCTTCGCAGGCTCGCCGACCACGTTCGCACCGGTGACGGACATTCCGGTGCCCTCAGAGTTCGTGGTCGGTCCTGGCGACCGGCTCGAGGTGCAGCTCATCGGCAACACCCGGGCGCGCCATTCGCTCGCCGTAAACCGCGACGGGCGCATCATGTTTCCCGACCTGGGGCCCATCAACGTGGCAGGGCTGCGCTTCGAGCAGGCCAAGGCGCGCATTGAGGCCCGCGTAAGCGAACAGATGATCGGCACCCAGGCCGTCGTGTCGATGGGTGACCTGCGCTCGGTTCGTGTGTACGTCCTCGGCGAGGCCGAGCGCCCGGGATCGTTTACGGTCAGCAGTCTTGCAACCATCACGAATGCCATTCTCGTGAGCGGCGGCGTCAAGCCCATTGGATCGCTGCGCAATATCCAGTTGAAGCGCAACGGCCAGGTCGTAAAACGCCTGGATCTTTACGACCTGCTGTTGAATGGCGACACCTCCGGCAACGTGCGCCTGCAGCCAGGGGACGTGATCTTCATCCCGCCCGTTGGCAGCACCGTCGGCGTAACCGGCGAAATCCGTCGCCCGGCAATTTATGAGCTCAAGGGAGAGAACTCGGTTGCGGAGCTGGTGCGCCTCGGCGGTGGCCTGACACCCGAGGCGGATCCCGCGCTGTCGACGTTGCAGCGCATCGACGAGCAGCGTGAGCGAGTTGTGCTGGACGTCGACCTGACGGACCCGCAGTCTCGCGACACGGGGTTGCGCGCCGGCGACTTGCTGCGCATTCCTGCAGTCAGGACGACGTATTCGAACGCCATCCAGCTCGAGGGGCATGTGCTGAGGCCGGCGTCGGTCCAGTACCGCGCCGGTCTGCGGCTGACGGACGTTATCCCGTCCGCCGATGAGTTGAAGGCGAACGCAGACCATCGGTACGTACTGATTCGACGCGAGGTGCCCGGCACCAGGCGCGTGCAGGCGCTTTCGGCCGATCTCGATGCTGCCTGGCGCGCGCCGACTTCAGTCGACAACCCTCGGCTGGCGCCCCGCGACCGTATCTATGTATTCGATCTCGAGAATGGCCGGCGGGCCATCCTGGACCCGATCCTGCAGGAGTTGAGGTTGCAGGCGGTGAGCGCCGAGCCTTCACAGATCGTTCGGGTCTCGGGCCGAGTGCGAGTACCTGGCGAGTATCCGCTCGAGCAGGGTATGACCGTCAGCGACCTGATTCGGGCGGGCGGTGGGCTTGCCGAGGAGGCGTACGGCGGCGAGGCGGACCTCGCGCGATACGAGGTTCGGGACGGGCAGTCGCGCAAGACGGATGTCGTCAAGATCGACCTGGGTCGCGCCCTGTCAGGCGAGCTATCAGCCGACCTCGCGCTTGCGCCGTTCGATTTCCTGGTCATCAAGGAGATCTCGCAATGGACCGAGCAGGAGACTGTCCGACTGGAGGGGCAGGTTCGCTTTCCGGGCGAGTACCCGATTGAGAAAGGCGAGACCCTGAGTTCGGTGATCGCGAGGGCCGGTGGCTTGACGCCTCTCGCTTTTCCGCAAGGCAGCGTTTTCACTCGCGAGGCGCTCAAGGAGCGCGAGCGGCGCCAGGTCGAGATCCTGACGGACCGCTTGAAGCAGGATCTCGGCACGTTGGCCCTGCAGGCGGCGCAGGCATCCGGCAATGGCGCGCAACAGGCTTCCGAGACGCTGGCGATCGGCCAGTCGTTGCTTCTGGATCTGCGCAATGCCGTGCCGGTGGGCCGACTCGTCATCGATCTGGACAGGATCCTGGCCGGTGGACCCGGGTCCGCTGCCGAGGCCGATGTCATTCTCAAGAACGGGGACGTTCTGCGCGTGCCGCAGACCGCTCAGGAGGTTACGGTGATTGGCGAGGTGCAGAGTCCGACATCGCATCTTTACACCCCATCCTTGGGGCGGGATGACTACATCGGCCTCAGCGGTGGTCCGACGCAGAAAGCGGACGACAAGCGCATCTACGTGGTCAGGGCCAATGGCAGTGTCGAGACCGGCAGCGGCAGCCGGTGGTTCAGGAGCGCCGGCTCGATCCAGCCTGGCGACACCATCGTTGTGCCGCTCGACGCCGAAAGGATGAGGCCGTTGCCGCTGTGGACCGCGGTGACGACGATCGTCTTCAACCTCGCCGTGGCTGTCGCAGCCGTGGCAGGCATCTAGTCGAGTCCCGCGCATGACCGTGACGCAAGGGGCAACCGATCCCGGTGTGGACCGCGAGATCTACGATCTGCTGGCCGTCGTCTGGCGAGGGCGGTGGCTGGTGCTGTCTTTGGGCGCCGCTTTCGCCTTGTCGGGCGCACTGTATGCGGCTCTGGCTACGCCCTGGTACCGCGCTGAAGTGCTTATGGCTCAGGCTAGGGATCGACCAAGTGACGGCCTGATGTCGCAGTTCGGCGGGCTGGCCGGTCTCGCCGGGATCAACCTCGGCAGCAATGACAACGCCGAACCCCTGGCGCTGCTGAATTCCCTGGGCTTTGCCAGGGAGTTCATCGAGGAGGAGAAGCTCGAAACAGTGCTGCTGGCGCGAAAATGGAACGCAGCGGAGAAGCGCTGGAAGGGCCCTGAGAAGGACTGGCCCGATGTTCGCGACGCCGTAGAGTTTTTCGACGAAGAGGTCCGACGCGTGGTGCAGGACAAGAAGACCGGGCTGGTGACCCTTGCCATCGAGTGGAAGGATCCGGCTGTGGCGGCGGACTGGGCCAACAAAATGGCGAGCCGGCTCAATGACCGGATGAGGGAGCGGGCGATCGTCGAGTCGACCGAGAATATTCGCTACCTCAAGACGGAGATGTCCCAGGCGAACCTCATCTCCCTGCAGCAGTCGATCGGCAAGATTCTCGAGCTCGAAATGCAGAAACTGATGCTGGCGCGTAACAACCAGCAGTATTCCTTCAGGATCATCGACCCCGCCCATGCACCCAAGAAAAAGGTGAAGCCGCTGGTCGTCCCGTTCACGGCCATCGGGGGGGTGCTCGGCCTGCTCCTCGGGGTGGTCCTGCTGATCGGCAGGGTGGTACTGCAGCGAGTACGCAGTGTCTCCTGATTGCTGAGCAGCAGTGGACGCAGGCCCCGACGGATCGACGCGGAATCGCGGAACTCCAGTGAAAAGTTCGGATTTTCTCCGGGCCGTAGGCGTGCTGGCCGGCAGCGCGGTGATCGCTCACGGCATTGCCGCCGCGTGTCTCCCCTTGCTGTCGCGACTGTACACCCCTGCCGAGTTCAGTGTCCTGGTGCTGTTCGCCGGGGTGGCTTCCGTATTCTCGGCGGTCGTCGCGCTTCGGTTCGACATCGCAATTCCCATCCCGCCGCAGGATTCGGTAGCGATCAATCTGCTCGCGCTGTCGTTTGGCATCGCCGCAGCGCTTTCGGTGCTGCTGGCGCTGGTGATCTGGCTGCTGCCCGACCGGGTCGTGGCTCTCTCCGGGCAGCCGATGCTCGCCGATGTCCTCTGGCTGCTGCCCGTTGCGGCCTTCGCCGCATCTGCTTCGAGTGCCATGCAGTCCTGGTTCATTCGCAGGAAGCAGTTTCCCGCGCTTGCGCAGAGCCGGCTGCTGCAGTCGACGGCCAGTTCCGGGTCACAGATCGGGCTGGGAGTCCTGCATTTTGGACCTGTCGGCCTGCTGTTCGGCTACGCCGTCAATACCGTGACGGCCTGCATCGCCCTTGGAATACGGCTCTTGCAGCGGGAGCGACATCTCTTTCCCCAGGTCGATGCAGGGCGAATGGCTGCGGCTTTCCACGAGTACAGCAGGTTCCCGCGGTTTTCCACGGTCGAGGCGCTGTTCAACAACGGATCGGTACATCTGCCGATCATCCTGATCGCATTGCTGGCGGCCGGACCGGAAGCTGGCTACATCGCGCTGGCCATGACGCTCCTGCAGGCACCGATGTCGCTGATCGGGCAGGCCATTGGCCAGGTCTATCTGTCGCGGGCCGCAGAGGCACACCGGGCGGGCGACCTTGCGGCTGTAACCGCGGAGACGATCTCGTACCTCGTCAGGACCGGCGTCGGACCACTCCTCGCTGCGGGGGTGCTCGCACCGTTCGTTTTCGAGCCGATTTTCGGCGCCGGCTGGCACCTGGCCGGAATCCTGATTTCCTGGATGACGCCGTGGTTCGTGCTGCAATTGCTGGCGGTGCCGATTGCCATGTCGCTGCACGTCACCGGTCGCCAGAGACTCGCGCTGCTCTTGCAGTTCTTCGGCCTGCTGGTCAGGGTGTTCGCAATCCTCGTGGCCTCCCAGTGGTTCTCGTCGCGGGTTGCCGAGACGTACGCACTTTCGGGAGCGGTCTTCTACCTTGTTTACCTCGTGGTCGTTCTGTCGGTGACAGGGGTGGACCCACGGAGTTTTCGCCGCTCGTTCATGGCCGGCTGGCCGCACCTGCTGGGCTGGCTGGTTCTGGCGGCGGTGCTTGCTGCGGCCGCGTCTCGCATCACCGGGAGCCGATGATGGACGTGTCACAACGCGTGTCGATCATGGCGCAGTCCAGAATGGCCCTGTTTCTTGCCTCGGTCCTGTATGCCGGCAGCGTACTGCTGTGTCTTTCGCTCTACGCCAGCAGGGATTGGGCGGAGTACGGCTTCTCGTACGGCGGCATCAGCCTCGGCGATGCCATGATCATCCTGCTGGCCCTGGCCTTCTGGGCGCTGTTGCTGCCCAGCCGAATGGAATCACCTTCTTCCACGATTCTCATCGTGGTCTATTTCGCAGTGTGCATTCCCGGCCTGATCGTCCCGCTGGGCCTCGATCGAGTCGCCGAGGACGTGTTCATCGGGACGACGTTGACGCTGATGGCTTCATTTGCGGCGTGCTGCATTCTGGTGCGCGGGCTTGCGCCTGGGCGCGGTGCGATCCGGTTCGAACCGTCCGTATGGTTTGTGCCGGTCATGGTGGCGCTTTGGGTGATTTGCGTCGTGTGGCTGGTCGTCGAATACCGGTCGATCATGACGCTGGTCAGCCTGGAGGCGATTTACGATCAGCGTGCCGCTGGCGCCGCAACTTCACGCGGGGTCGGTTATGCGCAGGCCTACCTTGGCTACGTGATTTCACCCGCGCTGCTGGCGCTGGGGCTGACACGAAAGAATGCGGTCCTGGTCGCCATGGGCTTCGTTGGTGGGGTTCTCCTTTACTCAATCACCGCTGAGAAGAATGCTTTCTCGTTTCCCTTCCTGCTGCTGATCTTCGGATTCCTGATCACGCGCAAGTCCCGGTTCTTTCGTTCGGCAACCTTCCTGGTCCTCGCCGTGACCTCGGTACTGCTGCCCAGTGTCCTCCTTGCGCAGAGCAATCTCGTCGCGAGCTTCCTATCCTGGTACATCGGTCTGCGTTCGCTGCTCACGCCAGGGCTGTTTATCGCGCAATACCAGGAATTCTTCGGCGATCGTGGACACACTTATTGGGCCAACGTGACTGGCTTCGGATCTTTCTTGCCGCGCCCGCCCGGCCTGGCGGACAATCGCTGGCCCTCGATCGGGCACATCGTGGGCGAGCAGTACATCGGTAAGACCGACCTCAATGCGAATGCGAATTTCGTAGCCACGGACGGCATCGCCGCGTTCGGTGATATCGGGATCGTCCCCGCATTCGCGCTGCTGGCGTTGTTTCTGGTAGCGTTCGACCGCGCCTCCATGGGTGTCGACTGGCGGTACTCGGTGCTGATCGCGCTACCGATCGCCCTGATCCTCACCAACGTTTCGCTCTTCACGGTGCTGCTCTCGTTTGGAGGGTTGTTCTGGTTGTTGGTTTTTCCGACGATGTATCGGCAGCCGACCGGCCGTCGTCAAGGGTAGTTTCGTGCAGCCGAGTGTGTCGCGATGAAGATAGTAATGATCTGCGAGTTCTACAATGAAACCCTGGAGTTTCAGGAGAACCTGCTCGTCAAGTACTATCGCAAGCACGGGCACGAGGTGACGGTCATCACCTCGACGTTTGAGTCGATATTCGATTACTACAATGATCGATACGACAAGATGAGTCCCGGGCGCACGTACCTCGATCACGGCGCTACGATCATCAAGCTTCCGTACCGATACAACCTGCTGAACCGGCTGCGTGCTTACACGCGGATAGACAACCTTCTGCGAGAGGCGAAGCCAGACTTGATCTTCGTCCACGACATCATGCCGAACCTGCCTGAAGCGCTTGCGTACATGCGGTCGCACCCGGAGTGCCGGATGATCCTCGACTACCACGCGGATTACAGCAATTCAGGCAAGAACTGGCTGTCGTTGCGGATTCTCCATGGAGTATTGCGCAACTGGTTTCTGCGCCATGCCCGGCCGCATCTCAGCCGCATCTTCCCGGTCGTGCCGGCCGGCGCGGTGTTTCTGCACGAGGTCTACGGCGTCGATCATGCCGAGATGGAAGTCCTGCCGCTGGGCGCCGACATGGACCTGGTGCGTCGTATCCGAACCGAGGGGCGCAGGACTGAGTTGCGACATGCGATGGGGATCAGGGACGAAGACATCGTGATATTTACTGGCGGAAAGCTGACGTCCTATCGCAGGACCGAGATCCTGCTGGACGCGCTGGCGACGCTCGACGACCGTCCCCTGAAAGTCATCGTAGTCGGCGATTGCGGCGACGATGCGCGCAACTACCGGGATTTCCTTCACGAGAAGGCCCGCGGCCGGGATAACGTGACTTTCACCGGCTGGCTCGGCAAGGAGGATGTGTATCGACACATGTACCTGTCGGACATTGCAATCTTCCCCGCCAGCCAGTCGATCATGTGGCAGCAGGCCATTGCCTCCGGGCTGCCACTGATCGTCGGGGACATGGGCTCCCAGGATATTTCCTACCTGAACTTGCAGGACAATATCGTGATCCTGCCTCGCGACGAAATTCGATTCGATCGTCTCGCGCAATCGATCGCAGACGTACTTGATACGCCGGGGCGATTGCAAGCCATGGCGCGCGGCGCAGCGCAGGTGGCCGACGAGAACCTGGATTGGGACATGCTGATCGAAAGAACCCTGCGATTTAATCGCCAGTCGAGCGCGCAGGGACCGCGGAGGGTCTCCCATTGAGTTCGAACTTGCCCACCTTGGAGCCGGTCGCGTGTCCGTACTGTCTTGCCGATGCAAATCATCCCTGGGCACATGAAAGGGGATTTGCCGTCGTTCGCTGCGATTCCTGTCGAATCCTGTTCGTCAATCCGAGGCCGCGGCTGGCAGCAATCGACATGGCTGTCCGGACGGGTGCTCATGGAGCGGAAGCGGGTGGATTAGCAGTCACTGCGCGGCGAATTCCGCGCAAGGTTCGTCGTTACGAGAGCGTATTGCGAGGATTGTTCGCCGATGTCTGGCAGAGAAAGGACCCGATCACTTGGGTTGATGTGGGTGCCGGCTATGGCGAACTGCTTGAGGCCGTGTCGAGGCTGGCCCCTGCGGGCAGCCGAGTTGAAGGGCTTGAGCCGATGCGGCCGAAAGCGACGGCTGCGCGCGCCCGCGGCCTGCTCGTTACCGAAGACTATCTCCGTCCGACGCACTCGAAAGTGCAGTTCCTTTCGTTCGTGGACGTCTTTTCCCACTTGCCGGATTTCCGGGCTTTTCTTGCGGACGTCGGCTCCGTCCTCCTGCCTGGTGGCGAGGTCTTCATGGAGACGGGGAATCTCGCCGATATCTCGGACCGCAGCGAGTTCGCGGATGAACTCGGCATCCCCGATCACCTGGTCTTTGCAGGGGAGCGGCATATTCTCGGGTATCTGGAAGAGGCCGGTTTCGAGATCGTGCGCATCGAGAGGCAACGGGTCGATGACCTGGTGAATACGGCCAAGTGCGTAGTAAAGGCTCTGATAGGGCGTCCCACACTATTGCGGATGCCGTATTCATCGAGGTACCGACAACTCTTGATCAGAGCTCGACTGCCTGGCAAATGAATATGCACTACCAGATTTGCGTTACCTGCATCATGGATACAGCGGATCCGAGCATCCGCTTCGATGTCTCTGGAAAGTGCGACTACTGCGCCAATTTCGAGATAAACCTGCGGCCGCACTGGCAGGACGACATTGCAGATCCCACCAGGGTCCAGGCCCTGGCGGATGCGATCAGGGCCGAGCGCAAGGGTCACGATTTCGACTGCATCATCGGGCTGAGCGGTGGTCTCGACAGTTCATATACCGCTTACGTCGCGAAAGAAGTCATGGGTCTGCGGCCGTTGCTATTTCATGTCGACGCCGGCTGGAACACGGACCAGGCCGTCGGCAACATCGAAAGGCTCGTCAATGGCCTTGGCCTGGACCTGTATACGGAGGTCGTGGATTGGGAGGAGATGAAGGACCTCCAGGTGGCTTTCCTGAAATCTCAGATCGCCGACCAGGACATTCCGCAGGACGCCGCATTCTTCTCGGCGTTGTATCGCTTCGCCCGCAAGCGCCGGATCAAGCACGTGCTCACTGGAGCGAATTACTCCACAGAATGTTGCCGCGAACCCGAAGAATGGGGTGCGTACCCAGGTATCGATAAGCGACTGATTCTCGACATCCATCGGCGATACGGTTCGCGACCACTCCAGTCGTTCCCATTGGTTGACATCATGACCTACAAGGTGCTGTACCAGCGTGTGCTGGGCATGCAGGTCGTCCGTCCGTTGAACCTTGTGCCATACGTCAAAAAAGAGGCCGAACAGACGCTCCATGATCGATTTGGCTGGCAGCGCTTCCAGCACAAGCATCACGAATCCCGTTTCACGCGCTTCTACGAGGACTACTGGATGCCGCGAAAGTTCGGCTTTCACAAGCGCCGCGCGCATTTCTCGAGTCTGATCATGACCGGACAGATGACTCGTGACGAGGCGCTCGAGCGCATCGCACGGCCAGAGATGGACGAACACTACCTCGAGCGCGAGTTCGAGTACGTCGCCAACAAGCTGGATCTCACGGTCGACGAATTGCGGGCCATCTTCGAAGGCCCGAACCGAACCTACAAGGACTATCGCAACAAGCGTGCACTGATCGGTCTGGGCGCGCAGGTCATGCAGAAGCTGGGCATGGAGCGGAGACTGTTCAGGTGATCGCGATTCTCGATTACGGCCTTGGCAACGTCATGGCCTTTCAGAACGTATTCAAGCGACTGGGCATTCCCGTCAATGTCGCGCGCACGGCCGACGACCTGCGGGATGCCGACAAGCTGATTCTGCCGGGGGTGGGGGCGTTCGATCAGGCCATGACCCTGTTCGAACAGTCCGGCCTGCGCGGCAGGGCAGAGGAGATGGCGCTCGGGCGCGGCGTTCCGGTCATCGGCATTTGCGTAGGTATGCAGATGCTGGCGAACGGCAGTGAGGAAGGACAGTTGCCCGGTCTCGGCTGGGTGCCCGGACACGTTCGGAAGTTTGATGCCGCGCGCCTTTCGCACGCGACGCGCCTGCCACACATGGGTTGGAACGATGTGCAGCCGGTCCGGTCGTCGAAGCTCTTCATCGGCCTCGAGAAGGACGCCCGGTTCTATTTTCTCCATTCCTATTATTTTGCTCCCGAGTCGGCCGATTCGACGCTGGCGGTGGCCGAGTACGGCGGTGAATTTGCCTGCGCCGTCGGCCTCGAAAACGTCTACGGCGTGCAGTTCCATCCTGAGAAGAGCCACCATTTCGGTGCGGACTTGCTCAAGAACTTTGCGGAGCTGGCCTGATGCTCAGGCCCCGGTTCATTCCATGCCTGCTCGTGCGGAACAAGGGCCTCGTCAAGACTGTGCGCTTCAAGGACGGCAAGTACGTCGGCGATCCGATCAATGCCGTCAAGATCTTCAATGAAAAGGAAGCCGACGAGTTGATGGTGCTGGACATCGATGCGACTTCCCAGGGCAGGGACCCCGACTACACGATGATCCAGAGGCTGGCGGCCGAATGCAGAATGCCGTTGTGCTACGGCGGCGGGGTCAAGTCGGCCGACGATGCCCGGCGCATCATCGGCCTGGGTGTCGAGAAGGTTTCGATCAGCGCGGCCGCGCTTGCGAACCCCGGCTTGATTACCGACATTGCAGACGCCGTGGGCAGCCAGAGCGTCGTCGTCGTGCTGGATGCCAAGAAGAAGTTGCTGGGGTCGCGCTGGGAAGTCATGACCCGCAACGGCACGACGGGCACCGGACTTTGCCCGATCGAATCGGCGGCCGAGGCAGAGCGACTGGGAGCAGGCGAGATCGTCATCAACTCGGTCGACAATGACGGAGTCATGAAAGGCTACGACATGGCGCTGGCCGAGCGGGTGCGCGCGGCCACGTCCGTGCCGCTCACCATACTGGGAGGCGTCGGATCGCTCGATGACGTCGAAGCGCTGGTCGCGCGCTTTGGCATCATTGGGGCGGCGGTCGGCAGCCTCTTCGTATTCAAAGGTCCCTACAAGGCGGTACTGATCAATTATCCCAGCCAGGCAGAGCGCGATCGCATTGCCCAGGTTGGACGCCACGCGCATGCGGGCTAGCAGACACGAGGATCAGATGGACGGTACATTGTTGATCACGGGCGGCACCGGTTCCTTCGGCAACGCCGTGCTGCGACGGTTCCTGCAGTCGGACCTGCGCGAGATTCGCATCTTCTCGCGTGACGAGAAGAAGCAGGACGACATGCGGAAGCTGTACGCTAATCCGCGCCTGAAGTTCTACATCGGCGACGTGCGTGATTACACCAGTGTCCTCACCGCATCTCGCGGTGTCGATTACATTTATCACGCCGCTGCGCTGAAGCAGGTACCGTCCTGCGAGTTTCATCCGATGGAGGCCGTCAAGACCAACATCCTCGGTACGCAGAACGTGCTCGAGGCGGCCATCCAGAACCGGGTTCGACGCGTGATCTGCCTAAGCACGGACAAGGCCGTGTACCCCATTAACGCGATGGGTATCAGCAAGGCGATGATGGAGAAGGTCATGGTCGCGAAGTCCCGCGAGTCGGCGGCGACGACCATCTGCGGCACCCGTTACGGCAACGTCATGGCGTCGCGCGGTTCGGTGATTCCGCTGTTCGTCGACCAGTACCTTAAGGGCCAGTCGATCACGGTTACCGACCCGAACATGACTCGGTTCATGATGACGCTGGACGACGCGGTGGACCTCGTGCTCTATGCGTTCGAGCACGGCGGGCCCGGCGATATCTTCGTGCAGAAGGCGCCGGCGGCCACCATCGAGACGCTGGCCCAGGCGTTGCTCGAACTGCTGGGGCACCCCGATCATCCCCTCGACGTGATCGGCACACGGCACGGCGAGAAGCTGTTCGAGACGCTGCTGAGTCGCGAGGAAATGGCCGCCTCGCAGGACCTCGGCGCCTACTACCGCATTCCGCCCGACCTGCGCGACCTCAACTATGGCAAGTACGTCGAGACGGGCGAGCAGCGTATCTCGCTGGCCGCTGACTATAATTCCCACAACACCGAGCGGTTGGACGTTCCGGCGATGCGCGACCTGCTGCTCAGGCTGACCTTCGTCCAGGACCTGATCGCCGGGCGGCCGACGGTTCCGGTGGAGTAGTCCTTGAAAGTCGTCATCACCGGGGCCAATGGCTTCGTTGGCCGCAACTTTCGCCAGCGACTGGCCGAGCGCGGCGACGTGTCTGTCGAGTGCTTCGGGCGGGAGGATCGGCCCGAGGGATTGCCGACGGTGATTGCAGGCGCCGATGTCGTCTATCACCTCGCAGGGGTCAATCGCCCGCTCGACCCCGAGGACTTTGCTCGCGGCAATGCCGGCCTCACGATGACATTGTGCCGCGCGATTGCGACAGTGGCTGCGAGCCACGGAAAGGTCCCGAAAGTCATTTTCACTTCGTCCATCCAGGCCGAGCGTGACAACCCCTATGGACGCAGTAAGCGCGACGCAGAGGACATGCTGCTGCAGTCATCGCGTGATTCCGGTTTCCTGATCCGCATCTTCCGCCTGCCGAACGTCTTCGGTAAGTGGGCCCGCCCCAACTACAATTCCGCGGTGGCCACGTTTTGCCACAATATTGCACGCGACCTCCCGATCGAAGTGCATGCCGCCGATGCTCCGTTGTCGTTGGTCTACGTCGATGACGTCGTCGACAGGTTTCTCCGCCTGCTCGAAGGCGACGCCGGCACCGAGACGTACGCTGTCGTCGCGCCACGGTACGAGACCACAGTCGGGGAAGTGGCCGGCCTAGTGCGGGAGTTCCATGCCAGCCGCAGGTCACTGGTCACGGAGCGAGTGGGGCAGGGCTTCGTTCGTGCCTTGTACGCGACCTACGTGAGTTACCTGCCCGTCGATCGCTTCGCCTACGAAGTACCGCAGTATGGCGATCCACGGGGTGTCTTCGTCGAGATGCTGAAGACCCGCGATTCCGGCCAGTTCTCGTTCTTCACGGCGCATCCCGGCGTGACGCGCGGCGGTCACTACCACCACAGCAAGACGGAGAAGTTCCTCGTCATCCGTGGCGACGCGCGGTTCAGGTTTCGTCATGTCCAGACGGGGGAATCGCACGAGTTGCGGACTTCTGGCGCGACCCCAGTCATCGTCGAGACGATTCCCGGCTGGACGCACGACATCACCAACGTCGGCGCCGACGAACTGGTCGTGATGCTCTGGGCCAACGAGATTTTCGATCGCAACCGGCCCGATACCATTTCCTGCCCGCTTTGAGCGACACTCCATGAAGAAACTGAAGGTCATGAGCGTAGTCGGTACCCGGCCGGAGATCATCCGCCTGTCGCGTGTGCTTGCACGCTTCGACGAAACCTGTGATCACGTCCTGGTCCACACAGGTCAGAACTACGACTACGAACTGAGCCAGATTTTCTTTGATGACCTAGGTGTGCGCAAGCCCGACCATTTCCTCGGCAGCGCGGCGGGCAGCGAAGGTGTGGCGCAGACGATCGGCAACATCATCATTGCCGTGGATCGGGTGCTGGCGCAGGAGGCGCCGGAGGCGCTGCTCGTGCTCGGCGACACCAACAGTTGCCTCGCGGTGATTCCTGCGAAGCGTCGCAAGATACCGATCTTCCACATGGAGGCCGGCAACCGGTGTTTCGACCAGCGCGTGCCGGAGGAAATCAATCGCAAGATCGTGGATCATACTGCTGACGTCAACCTCACCTATAGCAGCATCGCGCGCGAATACCTGCTGTCCGAAGGACTTCCGCCGGACCTGGTCATCAAGACCGGCAGCCCCATGTTCGAAGTCCTCAATCACTACCGCCCGCGGATCCTCGCATCGGACGTCCTGCAGCGCCTGCAACTCGAGGAGGGCGCCTATTTCGTCGTCAGCGCCCACCGCGAGGAGAACATCGATTCGCCGAGATCGTTCGGCAAGCTGATCGAGGTGCTGAACGCCGTGGCTGCCGATTCCGGCCTCCCGGTGATCGTGTCTACTCATCCCAGGACGCAGAAGCGTGTGGACCAGTCCGGCGTCAGTTTTCACCCGAACGTAAGGTTGATGAAGCCGCTGGGGTTCAACGACTACGTTCGACTGCAGTTATCGGCCAAGGCCGTGCTGTCCGACAGCGGCACTATCACGGAGGAGTCGTCGATCCTGAATTTTCCGGCGCTGAACATCCGCGAAGCGCACGAACGCCCCGAGGGCATCGAGGAGGCGGCCGTGATGATGGTGGGGTTGGAGGTCGACCGCGTGCTCCAGGGGCTTGCCATCCTGGAGGGGCAGGGACGCGCAGAGTCCAGGACGCTCCGCCTCGTGGACGACTATTCAATGCCGAACGTTTCTGAAAAGGTCGTTCGTATCGTCCACAGCTACACGGACTACGTGAATCGCGTGGTGTGGAAGAAGTATTGATTGATGACAATTCGAGTATTGTTGCTGACCCAATGGTTTGATCCGGAGCCAACGTTCAAAGGTCTCGCATTCGCGCGCGAGCTGGTGCGACGTGGATTCGAAGTGGAGGTAGTGACCGGCTACCCGAATTATCCCGTCGGTCGACTGTATCCAGGCTACAAATTGAGACTTCTCCGTCGTGAAATCGTCGACGGCGTGAAGATAGCGAGGGTGCTGCTCTATCCGAGCCATGATCGGTCCGCCTTCCGACGAGTCCTGAACTACGCCAGCTTCGGACTATCGTCATTCATCTACGGGCTCTTTGCGGCGGGGCGGGCTGACGTCATTTATGCGTATCACCCGCCGTTGTCCGTCGGCATCACGGCCAGCCTGATTCGAATGCTGCGCAGAAGGCCCGTCGTATACGATATCCAGGACATGTGGCCCGACACCTTACGTGCCACTGGTATGCTCAATTCCAAGTCGGCACTTGGAATGGTCAGTGCGGTTTGCAACTGGGTCTATCGCAACGTGGACCGAATAGTGGTCCTGTCTCCGGGGTTCAAAAGCATGCTGATTGAACGTGGCGTGCCTGAGAGCAAGATCGATGTGATCTACAACTGGGCCGATGAGCAGTCGCTCTCCGTCGCCGCTGGGACGCTCCCTGCTTGCTTTCCGGGCCCGGAAAGATTCAAGATCGTTTTCGCCGGCAATATGGGCAAGGCCCAGCATCTGGACACGGTCATCGATGCGGCGGTGCTGCTGCAAGACTCGGGTTCGAAGGTCAGCTTCGTCCTGGTTGGAGGTGGGGTCGACGTCGGCCATCTGCGAGAGCGGGTCCAGCGGCTGGCGTTACGGAATGTCGTTTTCGTTCCGCCGGTTCCGATGAGTGAAATCGGGAAGTTCCTAGGCGCAGCCGACGCGCTACTGGTCCACCTGCGCAACGATCGATTGTTTGAAATCACAATCCCGTCGAAGATCCAGGCTTACATGGCGATCGGGCGACCATTGATCGTTGCGTTACGAGGCGACGGTGCGGACCTTGTGCGTAGTTCCGGTGGAGGAATACTTGCGGAGCCCGAGGACGCGAAGTCGATCGCGTCGGCTGCGGAGCAACTGGCAGGCATGTCGCAATCACTCCTTGAGGAGATGGCAGGGAATTCCCGTCGATATTATGGTGAGCATCTTGCAATCAGCCATGGAACGGAGCGATTCGCGCGGNTATTCGAGCGGCTGGCAGCGGATCGTGAATCGGAATGAAGCGTCTGTTCGACCTGGCCTTGTCTGGCTGTGCCTTGGTCGTCCTGGCGTTGCCGATGCTGGTGATTGCCCTGTTGGTATGGCAGAAGATCGGCAGGCCGGTGCTGTTCCGGCAGATGCGCGCCGGCCGTCGCGGCAAGCCTTTCCGAATGGTCAAATTCCGCACGATGACCAATGATCGCGCGGCTGATGGTGCGCTGTTGCCGGACGAGCAGAGGCTGACCGCCTTCGGTCGCTTGCTGCGCAATACGAGCCTTGATGAATTACCGGAGTTGTGGAACGTGTTGCTGGGCGACATGAGCCTCGTCGGGCCGCGACCCCTGCTGACGGAGTATGTCGGGTTGTATAGGCCGCGGCAGGCCCGCAGGTTGGAGGTCAGGCCCGGTATCACGGGGTGGGCGCAAGTCAATGGCAGAAACACACTTTCATGGAACGAAAGATTCGAACTCGATGTCTGGTATGTCGACAACCAGTCCATTTGTCTCGATGTGCGGATTCTGCTGTCAACATGCTGGCGCGTGGTCAGGCGCGACGACATCAGTCCGACGGAGCAGGAAATCATGCCGCGGTTCCGCGGTGATTAATCGGCCGCAGATTCACGCCATGCCGATGTGTGCCGGCGAAGAACTCATCTAGTCACGAGCAGTCCGTCATGACGAAGCAAAATGGATCGGTCCGCGTGTTGGTGACTGGAGGAGGAGCGCTGCTAGGGCAGGGAATCTTGCGGGCTTTGCGCAATAGTGGGTTGCAGGCGATCACGACGACAGTTGACGTCAGCCCTTTGTCTGCCGGACTGTATTGGGGCGGGGAGGCTTTCCTGGTACCGCCGGCCGCCGCGCCGGACTTTCTTGAGTCGGTATTTGCGCTGGTGGCACGGGTCCGCCCCGATATCCTGCTCGTGGGCACCGACGTCGAACTTGGGGTGCTCGCCGACGCGCGGCACGACATCCAGCAGAGGTTTGGCACGCGCGTGGTCGTGAGTTCTCCGGAGGTCGTGGCAATCGCCGACGACAAATTCAAGACCGCGAAGTTTTTCCGCGATCGTGGCTTTGCCGCGCCAATGTCGGCACTCGCATCGGATGTGGATGCGGTGCAGCGATTGATTGCCGCGCATGGGTTTCCCTTGATCGTCAAACCGTGCATCGGGGCGCGATCGTATGGTGTGAGCGTCGTCCACGACCGGCAGAGCCTTGATGACGCGGCATCCCGGGTTCAAAACGGCGTGGTGCAGGAATGCGTCGGGGATACTGACCACGAGTACACGGCCAGTGGCCTCTGCTTCGATGGCGTCTGTGACGCGGTGATCGTGATGCGCCGCGACCTTCGCGACGGAAATACCTACCGTGCCTTCACTGTCAATGACGCAGGACTGAATGCCCAGGTTAAAAAATGGACGGAGGCCCTCCAGCCCTATGGCCCGGCGAACTTTCAGTTTCGGATCGATAAGTCGGGCGTGCCGAAGGTCTTTGAAATCAACGCCCGGTTTTCCGGCACGACTCCTTTACGCGCACATGCCGGTTTCAATGAAGTTGAAATGTGCATCCGAAAGATTCTCTGGAACGAGCCGGTAACCCAACCTGCGATCCTTCCGGTCACGATTTTGCGGCACTGGTCCGAGACGGTCATTCCGCAGGATCAGCCGGCACAGGTGAGACTGGCGAATTCTGGTCTTACGCCATGAGGATTGCTGTGACCGGCGCCGCGGGGCTGCTTGGATCGTCCCTGGTAAAGAGGCTCAGGGCGGACGGACAGCAGGTGTTCGCCCTTGCTCGTGCGGGGGCATTTGGCGCGGGCGAAAATCTCGTTCGCTGGGACGCTGCTGACGACTGGAAGCAGACGGAGGCGCTGCTGACCGGTATGGATGTGGTCATACATGCGGCGGCCCACGTGCCGCGCGATCATTCCGACGCTTCTGAGGCAAGACGGTGCGTTGAGGTCAACGCAATCGGCACGTTGGATCTAATTCGGGCGGCGGAGTCAGCAAAGGTACGACGTTTCATTTATGTATCAGGAGCCAACGTCTTGCGACCGACAGCTGGGAAGGTAAAGGAAGACGACCCGGTCGGCTGCGAACATTCGCCGTACTATCTCGGCAGCAAAGTGCTTGGCGAGATCTATGTTCGCTCCGCCATGCAACGCGGAATGCAGTGCCTGATCGTCCGGCCCAGTTCGATTTATGGGCCCGGCATGCGAAGCGGAGTTCTGCTTTCGTTTGCCAGCAGTCTCCTCGAGGCCCGACCCATCACGCTGAACGATGGCGGGCGTTTCCAGGCCGATTACATCTGGCGGGACGACGTCGTCGACGTCCTTGTGCGCTGCGCCGCCGACGATCGACAGGGTTCGCTCAATCTTGGAGCAGGACAAACGATCGCCCTGCGCCAGGTGGCGGAAGTGCTGTGCGACGTATTGGGCGCGGATAAGAGGCTCGTAACGGTCGGGCCTGTGGACGCGTCGGCGGCCAAGGGGTTTGCGGCCGTGGACATTGCTCGAGCGCAGGAGTGGTATCAATTCGAGCCAACGCCACTTCGAACTGGACTGTCATTGTGGTTCGGGCAGGGCGACTTCCAATGAGAGTGGCAGTACTCGGTGACGTGCACGCGAATGCAGCGGCGTTGACGGCGGCGCTCGCCGCAGCCGATGCGACGGGTTATGACCGTCTGGTGTTCCTGGGAGATCTGCTTACGTACGGCGTGGATGTGCAGCAATCACTGGAGATCATCCACGGCCGGATGGGCGACGGACGCGCGGTGGTGTTGCTCGGCAACCACGACGCGATCTATCGCGATATTCTCAGTGGTCGCGACAGTTCCTATGCCGCCCGCCTGCCGGCATGGATCCGAGAGTCGGTCGACTGGACGGTCGACAGAATACGGGACAGTCATTGGCACGAACTGCAGTTCGAGCAGGATGTGACTATCGCGGGAATTGTTTTCAGTCACGCCAATCCATTCGGTCCTGAGCAATGGATGTATTTGAACACGGAAGANGAACATTTCCATGCCGCTTTGAAGTTGCGCGATCGGGGCGCCTCGGTCGGCGTATTCGGGCACACACATCGCATAAAATGGTATTCCCTCAACGGGGACGTCGGTGCGTTCCGTGCGCATTTGTCGGGCGCCGTGGATGACGGAGCANTTCACATCCTGAACGCAGGTGCCGTTGGTCAGCCGCGTGACCCGCTCGAGGTATCGCCTTCCGTCCTTTGGCTCAATGTCGACGTCGATTCCGGCCGTGGGTCGGCAAGGAGCTTTGAGCGCCAGATGTTTGAATACGACGTGGGCTCGCACCTTCGAAACATACAGCGCAGCGGGCTATCCACGGCAACTGTCAGTCGTCTCGTCGACTTCTTCCCCCAGGTGGTCGGTTCGAATGAAATGCCTTGACGCGCCCACTTCGTCACCAAGGGCGATGTACCCATGTTGAATACGCCGTTCGCCCCGTGGCCCAGTTTCACCGACGAGGAAGCGGACGCCGTCCGCCGCGTCATCGTGTCCAACCGGGTGAACTACTGGACCGGCAATGAGTGTCGCGAGTTCGAGCGCGAATTCGCGGCATGGTGCGGTACCCGATACTCGGTTGCGCTTGCGAACGGCACATTGGCGCTCGACGTCGCCTTGCAGGCGCTCGGGATCGGCCGGGGGGATGAAGTCGTCGTCACGCCGCGAACCTTCATGGCCAGCGTGTCCTGCGTCGTCAATGCGGGTGGCATTCCTGTCTTCGCCGACGTGGACCCCGACAGCGGCAACCTGACTGCCGAGACCATCGAGCGAGTGCTGACGCCGCGTACGCGGGCGATCGTCTGTGTGCACCTGGCCGGATGGCCGTGCGACATGGACCCGATCATGGCCCTGGCCGAGCGACGCGGAATCAAGGTCATCGAGGACTGTGCGCAGGCCCACGGGGCGCGCTACAAGGGTCGCAGCGTCGGGTCGTTCGGCCACGTCGGGGCGTGGTCTTTCTGCCAGGACAAGATCATGACCACAGGCGGCGAAGGCGGAATGGTCACCACCAACGACGAAGCGCTCTGGCGAACCATGTGGGCGTACAAGGACCACGGCAAGAGCTATGCGGCCGTGTATGAGAGGGAGCACCCGCCGGGATTTCGCTGGCTGCACGAGAGTTTCGGCACCAACTGGCGGATGCTCGAGGTGCAGGCGGTCATCGGCCGGATCCAGCTGCGCCGCATGGCGGAATGGAAGGCCCGACGCTCGGCGAATGCCGACGCGATTCATGCCGCGTGTCGGCCGTATCGGGCGGTCAGGGTCCCGGCCTTTGCGTGCGGCGGCAAGGCCTGTGATCCAGCCTGCGCGTCGCGCAATGGTTGCGTGCACGCGCAGTACAAGTGCTACGTCTACGTCGCGCCGGAAGGACTCGCGGAGGGGTGGAGCCGGGATCGGATCATCGAGAGCATCAATGCGCTCGGGGTTCCCTGCTACCAGGGATCCTGTTCCGAGGTCTACCTCGAACGGGCCTTCGAAGGCACTGGCTGGGTGCCGTCGGGGCGACTGCCGGTCGCCCGCGCCCTGGGTGAATCCAGCCTGATGTTTCTCGTGCACCCCACGCTGTCGGCCGAAGACCTCGAGCGGGCTCGATTGGCCATCCAGACTGTCCTGGCCGCCGCCTCAACGTAGATAGCGTCCGGAAGATTGCGAACGCAAGGCTGAGTGCCATGATGAACCGTCCGAACCATTGGATCAGCGTGTTTGCTTCAGCCGCATTCACGTTTCTCGTCGCAGCGTGCTCCTCGGGCTCCGACTCGGAAACGCCGTGGACTCCCATCGCTGACCCGTACAGTTTCCCTGTACCGTCCCGCATCGTCGTCAAGCTTGCCCCGTTCGCAACAGTTGACGAAGCGCTCGCAGCCGAGACGCATGTGGACTGGCTGCACGACCCGGCGTCCGCGAATGCGGTCACGACCGCTTACGCCGCCGCCGAACTCCGCGATCATCTCGGTCAGGCCGGCATCGCCGCAGGCATTGATGGCTCTGAGGAGGCTACGGGTCCCGCGATCATATTGCGGCTCAATGATCNCGGCGCTCCTCCTCCTGCNNGCCCGTCGGGCGTCGTCATCGATTTCGCACAACTCGGCGATCAAGGCTACGCAATCGCGCCGTATGAAGGTCGGGTCGTCGTCACGGCAAATACCAGGGTGGGGTTGCTGTACGGCGTCTACGCGCTTCTCGAGCAGCTGGGTTTCGCTTGGTACGACCCGTACGAAACGCACGTGCCGGACCCGGCGACCCTGCGCGGCAGTCTGCGGTGGCGGACAGTGCAGGCAGCACCGCGCATTGGGCTCCGCGGCTTCTGGGTCTACGCGGCACCTCCGATACCTGACGAGTTCGCCGTCTGGCTTGCGCGCAACCGCCTGAACCTCGGTGGCAGGCCGCGACCAGAACTCGGCAGGAAGCTGGGCATACGTGGCTGGGGTGGGCATCACGATCTGCTGCAACAGGAATTTTCCCAGCCGGGTTTGTTCGAGCAGCATCCGGAGTGGTTCGGGCTCGTCGGCGGAGTGCGCCGGCCCGTGACGAACGAAGTGGAGGATGTCTATTTCAATCCCGCCTTCTGCAACCCTGCTGCCGCGGATTATTTTGCTGGACGCCTGGTCGAGCGGCTCGAGCACGGGGACCTTCAGGACCTCGACGTCGTCAACGTCTGGCCGGCGGACGATCGATTCAATCTTTTCGATCAAAGTGCCGAAGCTCGTGCCCTGGGCAACGAGACTGACAACCTCCTGTACTTTTACGGCAAGGTCGCCGCGCGCCTGCAGGCTGCCTATGCGGAGGGTGAGCTTTCGCGACGGGTGACCCTCGCGGGGATCGCCTACTTCCAGACGGCGCAGCCACCAACGAATCCCTACGTGTTGGCGGAGCTGGAGAAGCAAGACTACCTGCACGTGTTCGCGCCTCTGGAGCGTGACTGGTCGGGGCCAATCGACGCCAACCTGCAAGACCGCGCCTCGAATCAACAGTTCGTGTCCGATTTGAATGGTTGGACCGCGATTGCCCCCGGCCTGCGGTACGGCACAAAGGATTATCACAACCTGAGCGTGTTCGGTGGCGTGGCGGTCACCGACCATCTTGCGTTTGCGAGGAATTTCGAGTTCCTCACGCGCGATCGGAATTCGCTGTATGCATACTCGCACCCGGTGCTGCGCAATCCCGGTCCTCGGCGTCTCACCAACGCACTGCTGTCGCGGCTCGCATGGGGCGAAATCGGGTCGGCATTCTCGGCGGACGACGTCGCGGAGGCGGTCACCAGGCAATATTTTGCGAGACGTTACGGGGCGCACGCGGATGCCTGGCGGGCTGTCTATGACTCCCTGGCGAGATCCGTGGAGAATGCCAAGGAAATGTTCGGCACGAACTCTCTTTCGTGGGTGCTGCTGCAGGAACAGATCTGGAGTCCGGCCGTCTATCCAAGAGACGAGGCGGCAGCCTACGTCGCACGGTACCGGGTTGGCGGCACGCAGGAATTGCCGGCCAGATTTTCGAATGCACAGTTCCAGCGTGCATCGTTCCGGGGGCTCGATGAATCAGTGCGATTGCAGGGCGACGCCTCGAGCCGTTGGCGCGAGCTGCTCGACGGACCGCTGCCCGGCGACGTGCGGCGCAGAATGGAGAGTGACGTCGTATGGTTCGAGACGACCGCAAGTCGTTATCGATTGCTTGTGGCGGCCAGCGATTTCGTAGTCGAGCGGGCGCAAGGCGAAAGCCTTGACGAGTCGCGTGCCGGGATCGCGCGCGAACTTGGCTTTCTGCGGCAGTCACCGGTGTTTGGCGACACCGTTTCCGGTGTGAACCAAAGCCTGTTCATGGATCTCACGGCACGGCTTGCCGGTTTGCAGTAGCGGCACACGGAGGATGGGCTGCGTGCTGCGGCACCGAGGCCCGGCCAGGCGCTAGGCTGGTCGTGCGTGCACGAGTGCAGGTTGATGACCTGCGGGACGGCAGGGCGGTGTCCCGCCTGTCCCGCCTTGTGGTCCGTATGGACCAAGTGCGGTAACATGCAGGCAGGTAATCAGGGGATCACCCGGAAATATGGCGTGACGCCATGTCGTTCCGGCAAGCTTTCGGAGTTGCGGTTCCGCACAATGGCAGGATGCCAATGAGAGACGAGTCCAGTCTGCAGTTCGCGCACAGTGCGGTTCGCTCGGTGATCTACTGGCCCCGCAGCGCCAAGAAGGCGCTGATGGTATCGGCGGACCTGATCGCGTTACCGCTGAT
>Ga0031656_10000022_pt1 | contig 34469 bp, 25 predicted proteins | sample FrelakmetDIP11DI_FD_55080 | JGI IMG/M metagenome (GOLD analysis project Ga0031656, IMG submission 55080) | Freshwater lake sediment microbial communities from the University of Notre Dame, USA, for methane emissions studies - DIP11 DI | ecosystem: Environmental > Aquatic > Freshwater > Lake >... | reverse complement strand
GATGGGAACCATGTTTTCTTAGGAACTGATGGCTGCGGTGTAGAAGTCTTGGATATTAAATCCGGTAAGCGCCGCATGTCTTGCTGGCAGGATGTTGCAGATATCGCCCGAATTGGAGATGCGTTAGAAGAAATAGCCTTTCATTGGGTGGCTGTCTCTGCGCAGGATTATCCAGTAAAAACACGTGGATTACACGAATTGCGTGCCATATGGGAAAATTCCACGAAGCATACCCAAACCGAGAGTATCTACAATGAAAAAGAAGCTCGGATTGCTATTGAATTGGCAGCTACCATTGCAGGTGGAAAAGCAGAATTACGAAATCGTCCATTACTTTCGATCATGCAATGTACAGCTCCACCGCTTGGTCAGGATGGTGGTAGTGTGGATGCAGCATTAATGGGTGCTGAGGCAGGTTTACCCGTTGGTTTTATGACCATGGCAGCATGCCTTACAACCGGTCCTGCCACCCTGGCAGGAAATTTAGTTGTAGGAAACGCAGAAGTCATAAGCGCTATAGCATTAATCCAGCTGGCTTCACCAGGTGCACCTGTGTTTTATGCGGCAGCCCAAACAGCATCAGACCTGAGAACTGGTTCTTATACTGGTGGAGGACCAGAAGATTTTCTATTTGGTGCTGCTCAAAATAAACTCGCTGATTTCTACAATATACCCCTCTCCATGGGATCCTTCGCTACTGGTGCAAAAGAACCGAACTGGCATGCCGGGGTTGAGAACAGCCTCTCCACATTCATGGCAAGCGTGGTCATGTCAGACATGTTGTTGGGTGCTGGCTTATTACACGGTAGTCGTATCTGGTCTTATGCGCAAATGTTAATGGATTGTGAGATATTCTCGATCATCCATAAAATAATGCAGGGAATTGTTGTAGATGATGAAAGTTTAGCTCTCGATGTGATTCGCAATGTTGGTCCGGGTGGAAATTACCTAAGTCAAAAGCACACATTAAAACATATGCGCGATATTTTTATTCCACAATTCATGGATCGTCGTCCCTATAACGTTTGGGAAGAGAAACAGGATGATGGACGTGATTGGGCTCTTGAGAAAGCCAGACAGATTCTATCCACCCATCAGCCACAGCCGCTGGACAGGGAAATTTCTTTAGAATTAAATAAAATCATCGCTTCAGCTGAGAAAGTGTGAACGCAATGCAGCCATCTATATCTCTTCTTTCGGATGAGTTGGTAAAGAATATTTTAGATGAAGCATTTCAGCTTTTGATTAACCCTGGGATCAAGGTTCAATCCCCTGCTGCTCTGCAATTACTGGAAGATGCAGGTGCAAGGATCGAAAGAGAGACTGAAGTAGTCCATATACCAGAAAAAATTGTTCATCATGCATTGGAATCTGTACCAAAGAAATTCTACCTTTATGATAGGTATGGTGAACAAAGAATTACCTATGGTGGAAATGCTGTTCATTTTGATCCAGGATCTTCTGGGGTCCATATCCTTGATCCAGAAACGAATGAACATCGGCCATCTTATACCGATGATTTGGTACGGATCATAAAGATTGCTGAAATGCTTCCCCAGTTCGATGCTCAATCGACCTCGGTAATATGCAACGAAATCCCCAAACCGATCAGCGACTTATTTCGTCTTTACCTCGTGTTGCTTTATTCATCCAAGCCTATCGTCACGGGTGCTTTTGCCATCCCCACCCTGCAGGTGATGATCGATATGGTATCCTTATTCGCAGGTGGTCGTAAGGCATTAGCGAAAAAACCTCAAGCAGTCTTTGATGTCTGTCCTTCACCCCCCTTGATTTGGAGCAATTTCGGCGCACAAAATCTGATCGAATTAGCCCGAGCTGGTGTTCCTGCACAGATGGTTTCCATGCCGTTGGCTGGAGCTACAGCACCAGTAACATTGGTAGGTTCTGTTGTTCAACATGCAGCAGAATGCCTAAGCGGTATAGCGATTCACCAATTGGCAAAACCAGGTTCACCCATTGTTTGGGGAGGTGCTCCGGCTATCTTTGATATGCGTAGAGGAACAACACCCATGGGTGCAATTGAGACCGCAATGATTGATGCGTCATATGCACAGGTAGGTAAATCCCTCGGGCTGCCCACGCATACCTATCTATGTGCCAGTGATTCAAAACTTATCGATGCCCAGGCTGGCTTAGAAAGCGGAATCACTGCAATTGTTGGCGCTTTGGCTGGTGTTAATATGATCTCAGGCGCAGGTATGCTGGATTTTCTGGCTTGCTTCAGCGTTGAAAAACTAGTTATCGATGCAGAAATAGTTTCCATGGCAAAACGGCTGTTATCCGGTATACATACCCCAACGGAGACACTTGCATCAGCCATGTTTGAAGGCATTAATTATAAAGGCGATTTTCTAAAACAAAAATTTACCCGCGATTTGTTCTCCCAAGAACAATACCTCCCATCGAAGGTCCTGGATCGAGATTCGATTCGTGGATGGCACCAGGATGGGTCCCTGGATACTCTTGCACGTGCCAAATCACAGGTCAAATATCTGTTGGAGCAATATCAATTACCCAATTTACAAGAAGATCAGGTCCAAGAGCTTCATAATCTGGTGAAAATCCATGCGCATAATGCTGGCTTGTCNAAATTACCAAACCTGGACCGATAAACAATAAATTTGAGAATCCCGTTTGGGAGAGGTATAGATATTCCGTATCTCTGAACCAATGAATAACCTTCATAAACACACAGATTATAAAAATTACAGTTAGCAATATATCAGGAGAAACCCATGCCTGAATTCAGGGTCATGACTGATGAAGATGTCAAAGCGATTCATATTTCCAGCCTGCGGGTATTAGCTGAAATTGGTATAACCCTTACCCACCCTGAAGCACGCGAGATATTAACCGGATCAGGGGCAAATGTTGTCAACGATAGAATTCTAATTCCTGAGTGGCTTGTAGAACAAGAGGTTGCAAAATCTAGGACAAAAGTATGCATCCGGGGTCGAGGTGGTACTGAAAAAACGCTGGGAGACCACACCCTGCATTGGCACAATCTCGGCGGAGCACGCGATGTATTTGATGCTGGGTCTGGCACTCGCCGTAAGGCTAGCCTCAAAGATCTTCAAGACTGCACTCGACTTCTCGATGCTCTGGAGGGTGTTACTACCATAACGCCATTTTTCACCCCCCAGGATGTTCCTGGCCATTTAATGTCCTTGGCAATGTACCGGTATGCCATTCCCCATACTACCAAGCCTCTCCAAGGACCTGGTGTACAAACCGCAAAGGAAGTCCGATTTGCCATCCAATTAGCGTCCGTGATCGGTCCACCCGATGAAGTATTCTCATTGAGTGTTTCTCCGGTGAGTCCTTTAGGATTTCCCGGAGACTGTGCATCAGCGATCATCGAGATTGCCCGAAATAATATTCCTTTTGCTCCTCTTCCCTGCCCCACAATTGGAACGACCGCACCTTTCTCCATAGCAGGTGGAGTTACCCAACAAAACGCTGAATTGCTGGCATCAATTGTGCTTGCCCAATTGGTTCATCCTGGTTTGCCAATTATTTATTGTGGGCGGTTGGTAATGATGGAACCTCGAACGGGAATATCCGTGTGGGGTGGGGTTGAATTGGGTATCGCATCCGCTGCCACGGTTCAGATNGGCCATTTTTACGGATTACCGGTTAATGTTTATGGGTTTTCGACAAATTCACATACTTTGGATATTCAAAACGGCTATGAACGATCACTTAATGCAATTATTCCTGCTTTGGCGGGTGCAGATGAGCTTTCTGGTATTGGTGAGATGGAAGCTGGTGTAATGGGTTCGTTTGCACAAATTGTGTGTGATAATGAAATCGCTGCGAGTGTCAGGCGAATAAGGAATGGTTTTAGTGTAAATGACGATTCAATGGCTGTTGATGTGATCTCAGCTGCGATGAATAGTACACACAACTTCCTGGGTCAAAAACACACTCTGCGCTACTTACGGAGTGGGGAAGTCCTACTGACAGCATTAGCTGAACGAAGTTCATGGGAAACGTGGGAGATGAATGATCGTTCTGGAATGGCTGAAAGAGCACAAGCTGAAGCGAATCAAATAATTCAAAATCACCATGTGGATCCGTTAAGCATTGAACAGGAACAGGAATTGGATGAAATCCTCCGAGAAGCAGATAATGTATTAAGAACACGTGGTTGATGGATGAGGTGATTATGATTAAGGATGCGATGGATCTTCAAATAAAAATGCAACAATATCGACGGGACTTTCATAAATACCCAGAACTGGGTTTTCAAGAACATAGAACCTCTTCGAAGGTAATTGAGGTATTGGAATCACTCGGATGCAGGGTCAGGCAAAATGTCGGTAAAACCGGTGTGGTGGGTGAGCTAGGACAGGGTCAACCGATTGTTGCTATCCGTGCAGATATGGATGCACTACCTCTCCAGGAGGAAAATCAGACGGAATATGCATCTCAAATTCCAGGGGTTATGCATGCGTGTGGTCATGATGCGCATACAGCAATCTTGCTGGGAGTCGCCGAGATATTATCCAAAGAAAAGAAACTGCCTGGAACTGTTCGCTTCATCTTCCAACCCGCCGAGGAAGTTGCTGATGATGAGGGTATCAGCGGTGCGCCGCGTATGATACAGGATGGAGCTATGGACGGAGGCGTAGCTTTGGTATTAGCATTACACGTCTCTGCGCATGTCCCCGTCGGTCAGATCCATATCGGAGCTGGACCTGCCTCCGGAGGTGTAGATACCTTCCGGGCATCCATTCTTGGAATGGGAGGTCATGGAGCCAGGCCTCATGAGACTATAGATCCTATTTACCTGTCAGCATATGTCATCCTTGCATTAAATGGGATTGTCTCACGTAAACTTAATCCATTTGACTCTGCAGTTGTTAGTATCGGTTCCATAAATGCGGGTTTTGCTGAAAATGTGATCCCCAATAAAGTTGATATCCTTGGAACCCTAAGGTATACAGACCCCAAGATACAGGAAAGGATACACGCGGAGATAAAAAGGGCTTTTGAGGTAACAAAAACTCTGGGGGGCGATTACGAGCTAAAATTTGAAATTGGTACTCCTCCGATGATTAATGATGAGAAAGCAGCGGAGTTAATTAGGCAAACTGCTGTTGATTTATTAGGGGAAAATAATGTTGGTACCCCTCCGCAAGGTTTAGGTGCTGAGGACTTCGGTTGTTTCTCAGAACTCGCACCTGGTGCAATGTTTTCACTCGGTAGTATGGTCGAAGGGGATGAACGTGAACACCATAATTCCAGGTTTGATATTAACGATCTCTGTTTACCTTACGGAGCATCCATCCTGGCAGAGACTACACTTAGGTTTTTACGCAACGGCGGTTTCTAAATTCACACCAAGATGTCACCTTCCGTGCACGTTCAGCCTTTGATCCAGGTTTTATCACCTGATGCGATTGCACAGGTGCATGAGTATTCATTGAAGATATTAGCTGACGTTGGCGTGCGAATAGATTCCGAAAATGCCTTAAGACGACTAAAAAAATCAAATGGGGCAACAATTTTAGATAATCAGCATGTTCTTTTTCCTCCTGAACTTGTTGAATGGGCAATTCAACAAGTTCCATCGTTTATTGATATATACAATCGAAAAAGAGAGTTGGCCTTCCGTTTGGGTGAAGAGAAAACACACTTTGGTATCGGAGTGACAAACCTATTTTATGAATCACCAGAAACTGGAGAAATTTTGCCATTCACGCGGGAAAACATGCGCTCTGCTGTTGGCTTGGGCAACATGCTTTCATCTTATGATATTATCTCAACGATTGGCATTATCCGAAATGTTAAACAGCACCAGGCAGATCTGCTTGCCGTCCTGGAAATGGTAGCCGGAACAGAAAAACCATTAATTATCCTGGTATCAGATAAGAATCAATTCATTCCTTGTTTAAATTTACTAGATCAGCTTACTGGAAACCTCTCTACAAAACCTTTTGTAATTCCATACTTTAATCCTGTCACTCCCCTGGTATTCAATAAGGCAACGGCAGAGAACATGCTTACTTCGATCGAACGGGGCTTGCCATTGATCTTTTCTAATTATGGTATGGCAGGTGTATCAACCCCAATAACCTCTGCAGGTTCTTTAACGCTCCTAAATTCAGAATTATTAGCCGGTTTGGTATTCAGCCAACTAATTCAACCAGGAACCCCGGTTATTTTAGGAAGCCAGCCCGCATTTTTTGATATGAAAATGATGGTGGATTTTTATGATCCTCAAACAATGTTATTAAATATGGCATGTGCAGAAATGATGGATCATTATCAAATTCCCCATGCTGGTACATCGGGTAGTTCCAATGGTTGGGGAGCAGATTTAATTTCGGCTCCAACCCTTACGATAAATCATTTGACATGCTGTTTGGGGAAAGTAGGATTAGCACCATTTGTAGGTGGAATTCATGGTTCTAAAGTTTTTTCTCCCAACCTGGTTGTTTACGCCAATGAGATCATCGAGCAATCCCGGCAATTCACCAGGGGCTTTGAATTAAATCAGGAAACTATAAATTTCGATCAGATCAAGAAAATGGGTATTGGAGGTAATTACCTTTCCTCCCCCCAGACCATGAAAATATTTAAAAATGCCTATCTTTCCAGCGATATCTTCCCAAGAATGAGCCTTGAAAAATGGCAAGAATCTAACCATCTCGAACCCCTTCAATTACTCCGTGAACGAACGTTGGAACTGCTTAATCATCTCTCGTATCCTGATGATCAGGATGAATTGCTAACGAGGGGTGAATTTGCCATAGCAAGGCTGATGCGTTCGTAGCATTCAAAATAAACTATTCAACAGTTACAGATTTGGCAAGATTCCTTGGTTGATCAATATCTAAGCCTCGTTTTGCCGCAATATAGTAAGCGAGCAATTGTAAGGGAATAACTGATAACACCGGGCTTAAATACCATAGAGAATCCGGAATCCAAAGAACATGATCTGCAAGCGTTTGAATTGTATTGTCTCCTTCAGTTGCCACCGCGATAACAGTCCCTCCTCGTGCTTTCGCCTGTTCTATCTGGCTGATCATTTTTTCATACCATGGATCATGCGGAGCTAAAGCAACTACAGGCATTTCACGGTCAATAAGTGCGATCGGCCCATGTTTCATCTCTCCAGCTGGGTAGCCTTCAGCATGGATATAGGATATCTCTTTTAATTTCAACGCACCTTCGTAGGCAATAGGCATATTGATCCCCCTGCCAAGATATAAACAACTGCGGGTATCTTTTATCAGTGATGCTATCTCTTCAACTTGTTTGTGACGATCAAGACACCTCCCAACCAGATCAGGTATTTTGCGCAAGCCTTCCACCAGAGAACGTCTGGTTTTTACTTCCAAAGTTCCACGCAAATCGGCTAATAAGATTGCCAACATAAACAGGTCGACAATAGGAGCAGTAAATGCTTTTGTCGACGCCACACCAATCTCAGGACCAACCTGCATGGATATATATCCATCGGCTATGCGCATCGCTTGCGTTCCAATTGCATTTACAATCGACCATAATTTTGCTCCTTTTTTACGCCCCTCTTCCATCGCAGCCAGTGTATCAGCAGTTTCTCCAGATTGACTTATCGCCAATACCACCGAATTCTGATCAATAATTGGATCGCTGTATCTAAATTCTGATGCTATTTCTAATTGGGCTGGAATCTTAGCAATCCGCTCGATGAGGATCTTACCAATCATGCCAGCATGAGAGGCTGTTCCGCAGGCTGTAATATACACTTTGGTAATTTTCCTTGCATACTCCAGCGATAGATTCAGCTCTGGCAATCGCACACTCCCAGATTCAATATCAATCCTTCCTGCAATTGTATCTGTCAGGGATCGTACCTGCTCGTTAATTTCCTTAAGCATAAAATGCCGGTATTCACCTTTTTCTGCAGAAATCGGGTCCCAAGAAACCGTTTGCTCCTTAACCGCTACGTTTTTGCCTTCTATTGTTTGAACCGTTAATCGATCAGCTCTGACGGTCGCCATATGGCGTGATTCCAAAAATACCACCCTCCGGGTATGCTCCAGAATGGCTGGTAAATCAGATGCAATGAACATTTCATTTTCACCTATCCCAATAACCACCCCACCAGCATTTCCGATCCGGGCTGCTACGATCTTATCGGGCTCAAGAGATGACATTAATACAATTCCATGAGCACCCTTTAGCTGTTGCAAAGCCTTCTTTGCAGCTTCGACCAATCCAAGACCTGTCGATTGGTATCGTTCTACAAGCTGGACAATCACCTCTGTATCTGTATCCGAGTTGAAGACAACTCCTTCATCTGATAGTTCGCTCCTCAGCTCCTGATAATTTTCCACAATCCCATTATGAACTACGACAACATTCCCAGACATTCCAATATGCGGATGTGCATTTCGCGCACTCGGCTCACCATGGGTTGCCCAACGTGTATGCCCAATTCCAAGATGACCAGTTACAGGAATTTCCGTGACCAGGTCTACCAGATTGCTTAATTTCCCCACATCTCTTCGAATCTCAATATGGTCATTTTGGATGACTGCCAATCCAGCTGAGTCGTACCCCCGATATTCAAGCTTTTTAAGGCCATTCAAAATGATCGGGGTTGCGTTCTTAGGACCAATGTANCCTACAATTCCACACATAAAACCTTCCTTTTATTTACATAGGTGCAGGGCAAACATCACAAATTCCATACCATGAAGTCCTGGTAAGCTTAATTTCCACTGTTCTTTTGAGCTTCTTCGATTTTTGCCCAGGTATCACGTAAAGGGACGATTCGATTAAAGACAAGTTTCCCCGGCGCAGAATCAGGATCCACAATAAAATATCCTTCTCGTTCAAATTGGTATCGCGACCCTGGTGTTGCTATTGAAAGGCTTGCTTCTACCAGGCAGTGCTGGTTAATTTGTAACGAGTCTGGATTAATAAAATCAAGAAATTCCGCTCCTTCATCCAAATCGTTTAGATCAGCTTTTGTAAAGAGTCGATCATAAAGTCTTACTTCGACTTCTAACGCATCCTTGGCTGAAACCCAATGCAAGGTGCCTTGCACTTTCCGTCCATCTGGAGCATAGCCACCACGCGTCTCTGGGTCATAGGTACAATGTAATTCTTTGATTTTACCTGTGGTTTTGTCTTTGATAATCTCGACACATTTAATAAAATAACCATATCGTAATCGCACTTCCCTACCAGGGGCTAAGCGGAAAAATTTTTGGGGTGGTTCTTCTTTAAAATCATCCCTTTCGATATAGATTTCTTTAGAGAAATGAACTATACGTGTGCCAGCACATGGGTCTTCGGGGTTATTGATTGCCTCAAGTTCTTCGATCTGTCCGGGTGGATAGTTATCGATTACAACCTTCAGGGGATTTATTACACCCATTACCCGCTGAGCATTAAGATTCAATTCTTCGCGAACTAAATGTTCTAATAATGCAATATCCACAACATTATTACGTTTTGCGACACCGATCGTATCTAAAAACTTACGGATAACCTCTGGTGAATAACCACGCCGCCGTACTCCGGATAAAGTTGGCATTCGAGGGTCATCCCATCCCAGAACATGCTTATCTTTCACCAGGGTTAACAATTTCCGCTTACTCATCACAGTGTAGCTTAAATTCAAGCGCGCAAATTCGATCTGGCGTGGGTGATATATCTCCAATTCATCTAAAAACCAATCATACAACGGACGATGGTCCTCATATTCCAAAGAGCATAATGAATGGGTAACCCCTTCGATTGAATCACTTTGTCCATGTGCAAAATCATACATTGGATATATACACCATGTATCACCTGTTCTGTGATGTGTTGAGTGAAGAATGCGATACATAACCGGATCACGCATATTCATATTCCCAGACGCCATATCTATCTTTGCTCTAAGTACGCGCGTACCATCTGGAAATTCACCATCATGCATACGCTCGAATAAATATAAATTCTCTTCAACTGTCCGATCGCGGTATGGACTATTTTCCCCAGGTTCAGTCAGGGTTCCCCGATACTCCCTGATTTCATCTGCGCTTAGGTCATCAACATATGCCTTCCCTTTTTTAATCAACCGGACCGCATAATCATACAACTGAGAAAAATAATCTGAAGCAAAGAATAACCGATCTTCCCAATCATACCCAAGCCAGTGGATATCTTCCTTGATAGATTCCACATATTCCACATCTTCTTTAACAGGATTGGTATCATCAAAACGCAAGTTGCATTTCCCATTAAATTCAAGGGCGATCCCAAAATCGATGTAAATTGCTTTTGCATGGCCAATATGCAAATAACCGTTGGGTTCAGGCGGAAATCGGGTATGTACTCTGCCCCCGAATCGTCCATTTTTATTGTCTTCAGTAACAGCTTCAAGGATAAAGTTGCCAGGAGTTGTGGATGGAATTTCAGTCATTTAAAACCTCCAAATTTATTAAAACACCCCGGTCTGACGGGGTGTTTTGACCTATGGCTGGGGGCAAAGGATTCGAACCTCTACATACAGATCCAGAGTCTGCTGTCCTACCATTAGACGAGCCCCCAGTGATTAACAGAAAAATTTTACCACGCCCATTCATTGACGTCCAGTCTGGTGCCTGGATTGTTACTGATGATCAGCGTGCTTCAATAATTGAATAGCGTTTTCTAATCGACGAATAACTTCTTCCTTTCCAATTATTTCCATAGTTTCAAAGAGTGGTGGGCTCACCTTTTGACCAGTCACTGCTACTCTGATGATCCCAAAAACCTGACCTGCTTTTAGTTCGTATCCTTCTACCAGATTTCTCAAAAGGGGTTCAGCAATATCTTTGTTAATCTCAGGCAGAGCGGTTAATATATTCAATACTTCTCTTGTTATTTCGATCGACTGTTCTGTGGTCAGATTATCACCAATTAGATCGTCNGGATTTGGGATTACATTAGATTTAAATAAAAAGCCAGCAACTGGTATGACATCATCCAAAGTAACCAAGCGCTCACGAATGATTGGGATAGCACGGTAGAGCACATCTTCATCAAGTGTATACCCAGCATTGACGATGAAAGGCGCAAGTCTGTGCGCCAGATCTTCTCTGGTTAGACTACGGATGTGCAGACCATTGAAGTAATCCAGCTTTGTGAAATTGATGGCTGCTGGTGAAGGATTTAAATGTTCCAAACTAAATTTATTCACCAAATCTGGAAGAGTAAAATATTCTGTCCGATCATCATAGCTCCATCCCATTAATGCAATCCAATTTATAACCCCTTCTGGAATATAACCCAGACCTTCTAAATCTTTGATAAATATCGAATGTCCGTCTTGAATGTGCTGTGATACCTCTCTTTTGCTCATCTTACCTTTACCGCTCGGTTTAAGGAAAACAGATAGATGCACAAATTCGGGTTCCTGCCAACCGAACGCCCGAATAATTAGGATATGTAGTGGAAATGTGGACAACCACTCAGATCCACGGATGACATGCGAAATTTCCATCAGGTGATCATCCACCATAGCTGCCAGATGATAAAGCGCTAATCCATCCGATCTCACGATAACGTGATCGTCTATAGCTGAATGATCCACAGTGATGTCACCCCGTAATAGATCATGGGCTGTTACTGAACCGTTTTCAGGCACTTTAAATCTTACAACATGCCGTTCGCCCATCGCCACGCGTGCCTTAGCGGTTTCGAGGTCCAATCGACGGCATAAACCGTCATAACGTGGATTTTCTTTTCGGCTCTGCTGCTCTTTGCGTACTTGGTCTAAACGTTCAGGGTTGCAGAAGCAATAGTATGCATGACCCGCATCGATCAACTTAAGCGCATATTCAGCATATATATCTTTACGTTGGGTTTGGTAGTACGGACCAGACGATCCTCCGATATCTGGACCTTCATCCCAATCTAATCCCATCCAATGCAAACTGTCAATCAGCTCTTTTTCTGCACCAGGCACATAGCGTTTCTGGTCTGTGTCCTCAATCCGTAATATGAATTTCCCCCCGGTTTGACGGGCTAATAAATAATTATAGAGAGCTGTACGTCCGCTTCCGAGGTGGGTTCGACCAGTTGGTGATGGTGCAAAACGGACACGAACCGGTTTGTCTTCTATCAAATTGTTACTCCCATTGAAATTTATTGTCTATGCGCAATGCATGAATTTTTTCAGGATCATATTAAAATTCGAGCGGTTTATGCCGTAATATTACACTCTCTACCAATCCAATCCCAAGCAATAGGGATAGTAAAGAGCTGCCTCCATAACTGATAAATGGTAAAGGTAGTCCTGTTGCAGGTAATAGTTTTAAATTTACACCAATATTTACCATTCCCTGGAAGGCCAATAATACCGAAACTCCGTAAGCAATTAATCCACCGAAAGTATCTCGGGCTAATCTGGCTACCCGCAGGCATCGATAAATGATGAATAATAATAATAGCATGATCACGACGGAACCAATTAATCCAAATTCCTCAGCAGTTGCAGAAAATATAAAATCGGACCAGCGTACCTTGAGGAATCTCAAATGAACTTGTGTTCCCTGGTTATATCCCTTACCTAATAATCCTCCTGAGCCAATACTTATTAAAGCCTGTTGGATATTGTATGTTTCTCCCTGGGTTGCATTTGGGTCAAAAATCAGGAAATTTAATATCCTTTGTTTTTGATAATCTGCTAATAAAGGAAATGCAGCAAATGGAGCAATTAATGCTATCCCACTAAAGGCGAGCAGATATTTTACTTTTAATCCGCTTGCCCATAGCAAGCTAAACCAAATTGCCAGGATCACCAAGGATGTGCTTAAATTGGGTTGAAGAATGATCCAAACAACGATGCCTAAAGTGTATAAAAAACTGCGCGCAATCCAGGTAAGACTTTCGAGTTTATCATAATTTCTTGCGAAGAAATCTGATAATACTAAAATGACAACAATTTTAGCAATTTCTGACGGTTGAATAAGAATCACGCCTGTATCAAACCAGCGTGCAGAACCATATAAAGCCTGACCAGCAACTGTTAATGCACCTAAAAAGATGACAGTTATGTAATACATAGGTCGGATGATAGAAGCCCACAGGTGGTAGTCGATGATAGAAACAATAAATATGACTGCGAAACCAATAATAGCAAAAATCAGCTGCCTTTGCACAAGGTTTGCTTGTTCTAATTCGATATTTCCAGCTACGGCCGAGCGAATCATTGTAATGCCAAAGATTGTCATCAAGACAACCGCACCGAGTAACCAAAAATCAAAATGTCGCCAATTTGTTTGTCTCATAGGATTAGGATATCGTTAGTTACCTTCATTCCACGAATTGATTCATAGACACATAAAAACATCATGAATTCATCAATACTATATTTCAAGGAGTGATAGCACTATCAGCCGCTTTGAGCTCAAAATATGCTTCTAGAACCCTACGGACGATCGGACCAGCTACCGTGGCACCTTCCTGACCATTATAAACAAAAGCAACCACAGCAATTTCAGGATCTTCATACGGAGCAAATGCAACTGTCCATGCGTGCGATGGCCAATTACCAGGCTCGCAGAGATTTTTAGCTTGAGCAAATTTGTCACAATATTCAGCTGTTCCGGTTTTCCCAGCCACAGAAATGTTTACGTTGGCGAACACATTTTTAAGGGTACCTTCTGTCACTGCCAATCGCATCCCAGTTCGAACCTGGTCAAACACCCATGGTTGGACTGTCTTCATCTCACCGGTTGGCTGGCAGCCTCGGATCGTGTTATCTTCATATACCTGAATTACTGGATCGACTGTTAGATCCCAACGTAAGCGAGGGGTAAATGGTTGAATGATATTCCCTTCACTATCGAGGATTTCATATAAAACTGTTGGGGCCATTAATTTACCATTATTTGCTACTGTTGCAGCGGATAATAATACTTGCAACGGGGTTGCCAGCGCATATCCCTGACCCACACTTACAATATAAGAATCTCCGGTCGACCAGCTTTGACCTTGATTGATACGTTTCCAGGTTGGGTCTGGTATCAAACCAGCTGCCACATCTGGAAGCTGGATTTCTGGTGTTGTATACCCAGATGGGAGTCCACCATAACCGTCTTCTAATGATCCATAACCCAGCGCTCGAGCATACGTGCCCAGGCGGCATATTCCTAATCCCGGTGTCACTTCTTCTTGATAACCACCACCAACTTTATAGAAGTACACATTACTGGAATTTGCTACAGCATGCACGAAATCAAGCTGCCCAAAACCATCTGGATTTGATTTATATATCCAATCGACAAAATCTCTTGGCTTTCCTGGATCATTAGCGTAGTAACGTTCAGTAACAGTAATTTTTCCAGGGGTCTTGATGATTTCATCTGGTGTTACGATACCCTCATTTAGGCCACCGGTCGCAGTGACCAGTTTAAAAACTGATCCAGCAGGTAATTCTGCACCTACCGCCAGATTAAAAAGTGGATTTCTTTGGTCGGAGATAAGCTGTTCGTAATAGTAGGCTGGGATGACCCGTGCCATCCGGTTATTTTCAAAGGTTGGATAATTTACTAAGGATAGGATTTCCCCAGTACGTGGATTCAGCGCAATAACCGCACCACTTGTCATTCGTTCTTCCCCTAATGTTTGATTCCAATCATTGATTTCATCCAACAATATCGATTGGACGGCCTGTTGCAAGCGGGTATCGATCGTTAAAGCAATGCTTGAACCGGGTGTTGATGGCTCTGGTGGAATAAGGTCACCGAGAATCTGCCCAGCAATGTCCCATTCAACAACCCTCCGACCATTGATTCCGGCTAATAAATCCTGATAATATAGCTCAACTCCAGCATAACCGACTTTATCACGATTGGGTACAAACCCCAAGGATTGATAATAATCTTCATCGACTGCTGGAATAGGTCCAAGGAAACCAACGACCGATGCAGTCAATGATCCAGTGGGATAATCTCTTACCGGTACAACTTCCACCCCAACCCCAGGCCACGAGGTTGCATTTTCTTGAATTGTAAGGGCTATCTGTTGGTCTACATCACATGATATTTTCACCGGTTCAAATGGAGCGGTTGTTTCACCGTAAGTAATAATCTGTGTGATTCCATGATCCGAGATACATGGAACGTAGGGATCTGCTTGTGATACTTCTCCTCGATTTACGGGTATCTTTGTTAAGACAGAAAGCTCCCGAAATATTGCTTGAATCTCGCCTTCTTCATCTGGCAATTCGGCGGGTGTAATTACTATGTTATACGAAGGTATATTTCTAGCTAAAATATATCCCAATCGATCATAGATTGACCCACGGGATGCTGGTAAGTTAATATCATGGGTTCGATTTTCATTCGATTTTGCTAGCCATTCGGAATATTGAACCACTTGAAGGTTATACAAGCGGAAAACATATAAGAAAAATATGCCTACTAGAATTACTCCCAGGATTACAATCCTCCACGTCTCCACCAAATTATTAAGTGCTGATGAATTTTTCATGCTTCTAACTCTTCGGGATATAACCAACCAGCAAAATCATGGATGATGGAATATACGGGGACGGCTAATAATAAGTTTAATAGCAAACCTGGTAACAAAATTAAGTTAAAAGCATTGATCAAAGGAATATCAACGCCTGTGATGATTCGAGCAATATAAGCAATAAGATTAACTACCAGCGTACCAACAAAAGTGGCAGCTAGCATGGAAAGGTAAGGAGCTTTCCAAACACGACGTCTTAACAATCTGGCTATGCTGGTTGCAATCAGGTATGCAATTACATATGCTCCAAAAGGCAATGCCGAATATACGCTTGCAAATAATCCACCAATTATGCACCATTGCCAGGCAGATTCTACTCTTTCTTGAAGAGCCCAGGCAACAACAAACAAGAGGATTACATCCGCGGTACCGTTTAATAATGGCATTCCGCTCACAATAGTACTTTGCAGAATAGCCAACACTCCAAAAAGGATTACTCCAACTAAATATATCATTTGAGTTCCATCAAGGATTGTTTTGAATAGGAATTAATGGAGCGATGTCTTCTGGTTGAAAATTCTTAATAATCAGAACGATTTCTAATTCTGAAAAGTCAACAGCGGGTTGAACACTGGCGCTTTGAAACAGTGAATATGCTTCACTTCTTATTGTAACAACCTGACCGATTACAATATTTGCTGGAAACTTTCCACCCAATCCTGATGTCAATACGAGCTCACCAGGTTGGATGGTTGCATTCTTAGAAACCATATCCAATTCTATTTCACCAGTAATTTTCCCATTTACAACCCCATCAACTCCTGATTGCTGTAAGATCGCATTGACGCTCGATCCTGGATCATTAATCAATTGAACTCTTGCTGCNCCGGCGGTCACAGCCGCGACANTGCCAACCAGGCCTTGTTGCGTTATGACAGGCATTCCTTTTCGCAAACCATCGTCTGAGCCTCGATCGATGATGATATAGTGCATAAAAGGGCTGATATCACGGGCAATGACAGCTGCAGCTATATATTGGTTCTCGACGTTCCTTCGTTCATAATCCACAAGCGTTGAGAGAAGTTCCGCTTCTGTGACTTGCTGTTGTAATTCAACGATTTGAACCTGCAACTTGGAATTCTCTGCTTCTAGCTCTGAATTTCTTTGGCGCAGGGTCGTGATATCTTCTGGTTGGGTGATCAGGCTTTGTACAGCTTGGTATCGTTTGGCCAGCCATGTTTGAGCCGATATAATCGGATTTACCAATATTCGCGAGATCGGTGAAAGATATCCAGACAGGGCTAAGCCTACTAATCCTATCGATACGAATAATATTACAATTAATTGCAAAGATTGCGGGGAATTTGATTTCATTCTTTAGCGTGATCTTAATAATGGATCGTGGTAAACCTGTCTAAGCGTTTTCCATCAGAAACAGTTAGCTATGGCGACCGTCGCTCGATCGTTCCAGGCTGGTTAATAAGTTATTCAGATGATCATAATCCTCGAGGATCATTCCAGCACCCCTCGCGACACAGCTCATTGGATCTTCAGCAACCCAAACGCGTATTTTTAACTCATCGCTTAATCTACGGTCCAATCCTTGTAACATCCCACCTCCACCAGATAGGCATACTCCAACATCCATTAAATCAGCAATGATCTCTGGTGGTGTTTCATCTAACGCGTCTTTCACAGTATCGATGATCGTATTTACTGAAACCGAGATAGCCTCTCGAATTTCAACCGAAGAGACTTCTACACTCTCTGGTAATCCTGTAACAAGGTTTCTCCCCCGTAATAAGATGGTTTTCTCCTCTGGTAAATGTGCTGCTGATCCAATCGCAATTTTTGCCTGTTCAGCAATTCTTTCACCAATTAATAAATTGTATTTATTTCGCATATATTGGACGATATCTTGATCCAGCTCATCCCCTGCTACTCGCAAGGAACGTGAAATCACAATACCACCCATCGAAATTATCGCTACTTCAGAAGTTCCACCTCCAATATCAACAATCATACTTCCCCGGATTTCATTAACTGGCAATCCTGCNCCAAGGGCTGCAGCCATCGGTTCTTCGATCAATCCAGCTTCACGTGCACCTGCAGACATAGCTGCATCATAAACCGCACGTTTCTCAACTTCAGTCGCACCCGATGGAATTCCGACCACAACACGTGGTCTAGGAACAGGTACGATGGATTGCCTGTGCGCTTTTTCAATGAAATACTCAAGCATCGCCTGGGTTATCTCAAATTCAGATATCACTCCATCTCGTAATGGGCGAATTGCCACAACATTGGGTGGCGTCCGGCCCATCATTTCTTTGGCTTCTGCACCAATTGCTAAGGGAATCCTGGTTCGTTTATCGATAGCAACCCAGGACGGCTCATTAATTACGATGCCTTTTCCGCGCACATTAACCAAGGTATTCGCTGTACCGAGGTCAATGCCAATGTCTAATGAAAAAAAGCCTAAGAGCCAATTGAGGGGATTAAACGCCAATTTATGCTCCTGGTTTTTTCAGCCTAGGGGCGTTTGGTGTAAGTTCAACCATCAAAATCATTATACCATCACGCATCCAGATAAAAAGTATGATAGGGGTTTATACAAGGGTTGCCCCAGGCAATATGCATTGCTCTGGCACTGAGATCAATTACCAGAGAATTAATGGTTTTTTCGCGGTCCAATGGATCCATATCATCATCAGCATGATTACAAACAGAGTCGGGGAAATTGATATGATCTTTTTGAATAGCTTGGATTGATTTGATCGTATGCTGATTTGTCTCTCTCAATAATCTGTTAGTCCTGAAATATCGAACACGAGTAGCGATGAGTTCATCAGGCTCGTATTCAATCGTTTGCATATTGGCATCCAGATAATGGTTGGTGTGGACCATATATCCATCATGTGCATAGATAATCGCAAACTTTCTGGCAGATACTTCTACGCTATAGATTTCTCCACTTTCATGTGCAAGGAGATGATTGTATCCAGCGGCTCTACGAGGAATAAGTGTACGGCGAATTGCATCTCCAGGAGTCTTTGCAGCTAGCACTGCCCGCGAAACAAATAAGCGGGGTATTCCAATCCGGCTATCATTTGGATAAACTGAATCACAGCATTGTGCAATCCCATGTGCATTAAAACCAATATTGGGCAATAAAGCACCATAGGTCATGGCTAAAAAAGGTGGCTCATCATCAGGCTCGGCATGTATAACGAATACATATGGCTCGTCTTCTGGGATCCAGTCTTCATTGTGTCCAATCAAAACATGCCCATCCGAAGTGTTGGTTTCGCTCAATGCCAGGCTGGTGCATTTAGTCAGGTGCAAAGCATCTATCGTAACTGCCTCAAGGGCATTCACAACCCCAACATCATCGGAATCCACATTCGCTCCCTCAGATACACCAATCATCTCTTCAACATATTGAGGAAATCGCTCTTGGGCAAATGGTAAATACTTTCTCCCTTGCATCCTCGCGCCTGCCCAATCTAGCTCCAGTGTTTCATAAGTTAAGTTAATGAGCTCTTGTGTATTTTGGATGTGATGTTGAATCTGTTCTCGATAGGCTTCACCAATCTGTCGTCCAATCTCGCGATGGGAACCCTTAACTTTTATAAACGGCATAGGCTCGGAGTGAATAAATTGATTCGGAATGTTAATCTCTTTATTGTTCATATAACCCTTAAACCTGATGTAGAAACCAACATAATAATCCACTAGCCCAATTTTTATTATTATTCATTTAATGATTGGTTTATGATGTTATTCAAGCCGATTATTGTTAATTAATAGTCGTCTACCTATGGCGATCGTGAAAAGTATAGCATACAATCTTACGGTTATGACCTTATAAATCCTTTAAGACTTTCTGGTCTCATGCTGTAAAATCAAATAAATCTGATCTTTCTTCAATCAGATGTCGATTAATTGACTTTATAAAGATTTACACGCTTTCTATGCTCGGAAANATTACGCCAATAACAAACCACCCTCTTAAGTTGTTATGGAGTGTTGAAAAACTGTAATGCAATNCGCAATCGAGTCTCAATTTCCTGGGGTGTATCGCGTGGAATATACTGAAGTGCAGTTTGTGCTTCAACAAGACTATATCCCAATGTAGTAAGGGCAGCTAATACTTCTGAATCAACGTCACTTAGTTGAGAAAGTGAACCAGATTCTCCTGATGAAGGAAGCCGATCCTGTAAATGGAGAACTATTTTCTGGGCGGTTTTTTTCCCAATCCCAGGTACACGAGTAAATATATCTGCTTGATTATTGATCACTGCCCTTCGAATCAAATCTGGTGTAAGAGTTGATAAGATACTCAACGCCAGGCGGGGACCGACACCATTCACGCTCAGTACTAAATCAAAAACATCTCGTCCTTCGCGCGTATCAAATCCACATAAGATCCATGCGTCTTCACGAATGATCATCCGTGTAAAAATATAAACAGCTTCCCCAGACTGAACCCGATCCTTGAAATATGTTGGGACCAATACGTGAAAGCCAATTCCATTCACATCGACAATGATGCCATCGGTTTCTTGTGATATAACGTTCCCACGTAGTATGGAGATCATATTTACATCCTCATTATCTTTCCACAAATGTCACATGGAAGACCAGCGTGAGAAAATCGCCATCGAAAGAATTCTCCCAGCACTTTTTTCCGGTATAACAAGCTCACCGGAATTTATAATGCCTTTATAATCTTTCATCAACTCTTGAAACAAATAATGTAATGAAAGAGCTGATGCTCGAATTGCATATGCTGTGATTACCAGAAAAACTGGCTTATCGGACAGCACAGGCCGGATTTCTTCCATCAAATATGGCATCATTTTAAAGAATTCCCATAATTCTCCCTTTGGTCCTCGACCAAATTTAGGCGGATCCAGGATGATACCATCATAGTGCACTCCACGTCTTGCTTCCCGCTTAACAAACTTTATTGCATCATCAATGATCCACCGGATTGGTTTCTCGCCCAATCCAGAATTCATTTGATTTTCCCTTGCATATTGAACGGTTTTCTTGGAAGCATCTACATGGGTCACATGTGCATCTGCCGCAGCTGCTGCAATGGATGCTATCCCAGTATATCCAAATAAATTTAATACATGGACCGGACGATTGCTTCTTTTTACTTGTTGATTTATCCAATCCCAATGCGATGCTTGTTCAGGGAAAAAACCCAGGTGCCTTGAATTACTGGTTCGAGCCCAAAAGGTATAATTTCTATAATGCATTTCCCATTGATGCTCAATAGTTCGATTAAATATCCATTTTCCTCCACTTTCATCCTGGGTCACCTGAAAAACCGCATCCACATTTTCCCAATTCCTGTGAGGTAATGCAGGTTTCCATATCGCCTGATGCTCCGGGCGAATAAATTTATACTTTCCAAATCGTTCTAATTTTAAACCATCTCCACAGTCCAGTAATTCATAGTCCTCCCATTGGGTTGACATAAGAAGCTCAATCGTTGGCAAAATACTCATCTGGTTATGCCTCCAATTATTCCTCGATCATTTCATTTTGTAATTTACGGATTTTTCCACGATGAATATGGCAAATCGCAACTGCCAGTGCATCTGCAGCATCGTCAGGTTTTGGAATATCGATTAATCCGAGGATTATCCTTACCATTTGTTGCACCTGATTTTTATCTGCGCCTCCATATCCAACGACTGCCTGCTTCACTTCTAAGGGTGTATATTCACCAATTTCTAAATTTGATTCGGCCATTGCTAAAAGTGCTACCCCTCTTGCTTGACCCACACTGATTGCTGTTCGAACATTCCGCTCAAAAAAGAGCTTCTCCACCGCTCCATTATCCGGATGGTGGAGAATCAATAAATCTTTTATATTTTTATAAAGTTGAACCAATCTCTTAGCCTGGGATAGTTCAGAAGAGGTCTGGATCACCCCATAATTGAGTGCTGTAAGATTACCATCCTGTTCTTCTCGAATAATCCCAAAGCCAGTTGTTGCAGTCCCGGGGTCTATCCCTAAGGTGATCATTCTCGCTTATTAATTATGCGGCTTCAAGTTTTGCTATTGCCTCATCCGTAATGGTTAGGTTGGAAAACACTTCCTGCACATCATCAAGTTCCTCAAGGAGTTCAATGGTTCGCATAACTTGTACTGTGGCGTCAGGAGCTAATTCTATTTCATTCTTAGGAATTAGTTTTAACCCAGCTTCTTCAGGAGTGATTCCAGCACTTGTTAAGCGATCCGTGATTGATTTAAATGATTCCACAGGCCCGAGAATCTCAATCTCGTTCTCATCAAAGATAACATCATCTGCCCCAGCATCTACTGCAAGCTCAAACACCTTGTTTTGATCCTGACCTTCTGCTGGAAAAGAGAAATATGACGATCGATTGAATTGCCACCCTACCGAGCCTGCCTCTGCCATGCTACCGCCATTACGCGTCAGAGCATGGCGGATCTCAGCAACAGCCCGATTACGGTTATCCGTGACCACTTCAATCATTAATGCAATACCATGATTGGCATAACCTTCATAATATACTTGTTCAAGCTCTCCACCATCCTTGCCCTCACCAGTGCCACGCTTGATTGCTCTCTCAATATTATCCTTGGGCATATTTTGTGCTCGGGCACGTTCGATGGCAAGTTCTAAACCAACATTGGTTGATGGATCCCCTCCTCCAACCCGGGCTGCCATAGCAATTTCCCGGGCAAGACGAGTAAATACTTGACCACGTTTGGCATCTGCAGCACCTTTTTTACGCCGTATCGTCGCCCAATGTGAATGACCAGACATATCTATACTCCTACTGAATTACCNATGGATAATGAAGTTTTCCTTTTTTAAGCGAGNAAATTATACCATGCCTACTCAACACCACGGATATAAGCCTCGGTCATCTCACGGGCTGTCTCATCTTTGAATTGCTTGGGAGGGGTTTTCATAAAATAGGATGACGGTCCAATCAGTGGACCAGAGATAGACCTATCCAAGGCTAATTTCACACATCGCACAGCGTCGATAATCACACCCGCTGAGTTGGGTGAGTCCCAGACCTCAAGCTTGGCTTCCAGATCCAAAGGCACATTTCCAAAAGTAGTTCCTTCCATTTTTATGTAGCACCATTTTCGGTCGGATAACCAAGGAACATAGTCACTCGGACCAACATGAACATCAGTTTCAGGAAGCGTATATGGAAGCATGCTCGTAACTGCCCCAGTTTTCGAAATCTTCTTTGATTCAAGCCTTTCACGTTCAAGCATGTTCAGAAAGTCTGTATTTCCACCAAAATTCAATTGGTATGTCCGATCTAGCTTGACTCCCCGATCAACAAATAAACTGGTCAATACACGGTGCAGAATGGTTGCACCTACCTGGCTTTTAATATCGTCACCAAGGATGGGAAGGTTATGTTCTTGAAATCGTTTTGCCCAGTATTCAGAACTGGATATGAACACGGGGATGGCATTTACAAAACCACAGCCTGCTTCTAATACTTGTTCAACATACCATTTTGTAGCCATTTCTGAGCCAACCGGTAAATAATTAATGACTACATCAGTCTGGGTATCCTTTAATATCCCAATAATATCTGCGGTTGGACCGGGTGCTTTTTTAACAATCTGGGATAGATATTTCCCCAGGCCGTCATGCGTCATACCTCTTGAAACTGGCACATTCATTTTCGGTACATCTGCGAATTTATAGGTATTATTGGGGAAAGCAAAGATAGCTTCCGATAGATCCTTACCTACTTTTGTATCTACCACATCAAATGCAGCTGTGAATTCAATATCCCGGATGTGGTATCCGCCTAAATTGACGTGCATAATTCCAGGTACCTTAGCATCATCCTTCGTTTCTCGATAGAATTTAACACCTTGAACCAAGGATGATGCACAGTTGCCCACTCCAATAATTGCCACCTTTACTTTCTTATCATTTTTATTCACAAACTTCCTCCTAAATTTCCATTTCATTCATAAATTGATTGCTAGATGATATCACCATTTAAATCAAATTGTCCATCCTAATTTGATCAGATATGGAATACGCGTACTTTCATGGGATGGTTGCGATACTTGCCAAAGCAGGTTGGCTAGATTATAATCCCATTCATTCGGGGCGTAGCGCAGTCCGGCTAGCGCGCACGGTTCGGGTCCGTGAGGTCCCGAGTTCAAATCTCGGCGCCCCGACTTAAGTTGAAAGCANCAAAAATCTCCTTATAAACTTTTATCGGGAGATTTCAATTTTAAATGCCTATAATTATTTTTCAATTTTTATTGATTATGATAATCCACCATCTCTTGATGATAAAATGAAGCTGTAAACACCATTATCTTATAAGCCTGATACGATCTCACCTTAAGGATTGTATTCTTGATCAGGATTTTTTGATCGTTAATGACCATTATCCCGATTAACGCATTACAGCGTTCGGTAATTCGCTCTCCACTTCAAGGAAATATCTTCCTTGAAGGTCCTGCTGGTACAGGAAAAACGACCGCGGGTATTGAGCGAATGTTATATCTGATGAACTCAGGTATACCTGGTTCATCGATTCTTATTTTTGTACCGCAAAGAACTTTGGGAACGGGTTATCTGGAGGCGATGAATTCACCCGGAGTGACGGCTGGTGGTACCCCCACCCTGGTAACGATTGGCGGATTAGCTCAGCGGATGATCGATTTATTTTGGCCAATCATGGCACAGGCAGCAGGATTTTCGAGACCCGAGTTTCCCCCCACATTCTTAACTCTGGAAACTGCTCAATATTTTATGGCAAAACTGGTTAANCCTCAGCTGGATGAGGGCTTATTTGGTTCAGTCACCATAATACGAAATCGCCTTTATAGCCAGATCATTGATAATCTTAATAAAGCGGCTATTGTTGGATTTTCTTATTTAGAAATCGGGGATCGATTAAAATCAGCCTGGTCCGGTGAGTCAGGTCAATCCAGAGTTTATGATGATGCCCAACATTGTGCGACACTTTTTCGAAAATTCTGCCTATCAAATAATTTTCTGGACTTTTCTTTACAGATTGAAGTATTCTGTACTATGTTTTGGAAATCAGATATATGTAAGGAATACTTGATAAAAACCTATCGGCATTTGATTATTGATAATGTAGAAGAAGATGTTCCAGTTACCCATGATTTATTAACNGAGTGGCTTCCGCTATCAGAAACCGCTTTATTGTTATACGATACCAATGCTGGGTATCGGCGCTTTCTTGGTGCGGATCCCATCGGAGCATATAAACTTAAAAAACTCTGCACACAGATTATAGAATTTAATCAATCGCTTGTAACTTCGCCAGAAATTCAATCATTATCTTCAAATCTAGACGCCGTTCTTTCACATAAGTCAATATCTGCTCATCAAACCGCTCCCCGATTAGCTTTGTGTTTTGATAACCACACCTACTATCCGCAGATGCTGGATTGGATTACAGGGAAGATTGCTGCATTGATTAATGATGAAGGGATCTTGCCAAAGGAAATAGTAGTTTTATCACCTTTTCTTTCTGATTCCTTACGGTTTTCCATCATTAACCGTCTTGAACTCATGCATATTCCCGTCAAGTCACATCGCCCATCCCGTAGTTTGCGCGATGAACCTGCGACATTATGCTTGTTAACCCTGGCTTCAATCGCACATCCTGAGTGGGGTTTCAACCCTTCCAAAATTGATGTTGTCCATTCCCTGATGCAAGCGATCGATGGTATGGATTTGATCCGTGCAAAAATCTTGACCGATGCAGTTTTTCGTATCAGGGATGGTGCTCCTCAACTTTCTGCATTCGATCAAATCCATCCTTCCACTCAAGATCGGATCTCTTTCTCGCTTGGCGAACGGTTCGATCATTTGCGTGTATGGTTGGTTGAAAATAATCAATCAATTTCATACGAGCTTGACCATTTCATAAGCCTGCTCTTTGGAGAGGTTCTTTCTCAACCTGGATATGGTTTTCATTTTAATTATGATATGGGTCTGATCACAGCAGCATTGGTTGAATCGATTCAAAAATTTCGTAAGGTCGCTGGGAAAAGGCTAGCTGATTCTGGAATTCCTTTAGGCAAGGAATACATTGAAATGGTCCATGAAGGGCTTATTGCTGCTCAATATATTCCAAGCTGGCAGACCGGTGAGAATGCGGTTTTTATTGCCCCAGCATATACATTCTTAATGAATAATTATCCAGTGGACATTCAATTCTGGTTAGACATTGGTAGTCGAAGTTGGATGGAACGGCTCTACCAGCCTTTAACCCACCCATATGTTTTGAGTCGTAATTGGAATGGAAATGAATCCTGGACTGATTCCCATGAAGTTGAAACTGGCGAAAAGATCCTTAATACATTGGTTGAAGGATTATTGAACCGTTGCAGACGAAAGATCTACCTTGGACTGAGCGAGTTCAATGAACAGGGATATGAACAGCGTGGTCCATTGCTACAAGCATTTCACCGTATGTTAATATCGCTGGATAATGGATGATCGAGAGAACATGATTTTCAAACTTCGCCAAAAACAGCAAGAGATATTATCCTATTCACATGGCAAAATGGGAATTTCTGCCGTTCCAGGTAGCGGAAAGACCTGGACCTTATCATTCCTTGCCGCAGATTTATTAAAAAGACGGTGTATGCAGGATGATCAAGAGATCCTCATTGTCACATTGATCAACTCTGCTGTTGACAATTTTTATAATCGTATCAGCACATTTATTGAAGCACGAGGTTTGATCCCCAATATGGGTTACCGTGTTCGAACACTTCACGGATTAGCNCATGATATTGTCCGAGAACGTCCTGATCTGCTCGGATTGGATACCAATTTTCAAATCATTGATGAAAGGGAATCAGACGATATCCGCAGTGGTATTATCCAAATCTGGCTGAAACTCCATCAATTTGACCTGGATTCATACTTTAATCCCCAGATAGATGCTTCAAAATATGATTGGCTACGAAGGGAAAAACTTCCAGAATTGATTAAAGAGGTTGCCCTGGGTTTTATTCGCTATGCAAAAGACCACCGATTTACACCCGAATATCTTGAACAACGAATTAATTCACTCCCACTTCCCCTCCCTTTAGCTCAAATCGGATTGGAGATGTATAAAGACTACCAAAACGCCCTGATGTATCGTGGGGCAGTGGATTTCGATGACCTTATTCGGCTTGCATTATCAGCCTTGGAGTGGGATGCATCGCTATTAGAGCGATTGCGCTACCAGTGGCCTTACATATTGGAGGATGAAGCGCAGGACAGCAGTATGCTTCAAGAGCAGATNCTTACGCTATTATCAGGTGAAAATGGCAATTGGGTGCGGGTTGGTGATCCAAACCAGGCAATTTACGAGACATTTACTACAGCCAATCCAGTGTATTTGCGCAGATTCCTAAACAATCCAGGCGTGATTCAAAATGAACTTCCTAACTCTGGACGCTCTACNCGTGGAGTGATTAATTTGGCAAACCACCTGGTACTTTGGAGTCACTTGGAACACCCTGTTGTTCGTTTACGGGATACCTTACAAATTTCACCATTAATTGAGCCAACACCAGAAAATGACCCCCAACCGAATCCGCCCAACCAGGAAACCTATATACATATCTCCCTGAGGAAATTTACCCCAGCAGAAGAAATCAAGGCAGTCGCAGACAGCCTTGAACGATGGNTGCCTGACCATCAGGATGCTACCGTGGCAGTGCTTGCACCACGTAATCAACGTGCATTTGAACTGGTGGATGAACTCAGACTAAGAAACATATCTTATCACGACGATTTTTTACGCAGTTCAAGCACAACACGTTTTTCAGCTGGTAGTCTTGGTCATATCCTGCGTTACCTCGCGGAACCTGGATCTTCAAGTAAACTAGCTATGGTGTATAAAGTTTGGAAACGGGATAGTAGGCATAATGACGATGAAAAAGTCAACATTGAAATCAGCGCTGAATTATTGAAGAAAATTCAACATGTTGAAGAATTCATTTGGCCGATAAATGATAAAGATTGGCTGGAAATTTCCAATCTTTCTATGAGTGCACCAGAAATATATCAGCAGTTATCACATTTTCGCCAGGTCGTTCGCAAATGGCAGCAATCAGTATTATTACCAATCGATCAAATCATTCTCACTCTGGCTCAAGACCTCCTAATCGATCCGGGTGAGTTAGCTGTTGCTCATAAACTTTCTGTTCTCCTGGCCAGAGCGCAGGAATCCCATCCTGATTGGAGACTAAACGAACTATCCGATGAGCTAGTTGTTATTGCAAAGAATGAGAGGCGTTTCTTAGGATTCAGTGATAGTGATTCTGGTTTTGAACCAGAGAGATTCAAAGGGAAAGTGGTCATTTCCACCATGCATAAAGCAAAAGGGTTGGAATGGGATAGGGTCTACCTCTTGTCGGTGAACAATTATGATTTTCCATCAGGTGAACAGGGAGACCAGTATATCTCTGAGAAATGGTTTATTCGAGATAATTTAAATCTATCTGCTGAAACACTGGCTCAATTGGATGCATTAATTTCCGGGGATGAATTTCATTGGTATCAGGAAGGTGTGCCCACATTGCAGGCTCGCTTGGACTATGCCCGTGAACGATTAAGGCTTCTATATGTCGGAATAACCCGTGCAAAAAAGGAGTTGGTCATTACCTGGAATAATGGTCGAAAAGGTCAAAGCTTCCCAGCCGTACCTATCGTTGAGCTGTATTCCTATTTAGAACAACAAGGGATGATATATCCATGACTCTCCCGAATGGTTTTCTATTCAATCAAGGCAATCTCCAAGATTATATGGACTGTCAGCGAAGATTCCAATTACGTCACGTGCTTCACCAGGCCTGGCCAGCTGTAGAAGTAGAACCATTTCTTGAATTTGAACACATTTCAGAATTAGGATCGCGATTTCACAAAATTGTACGCCAACACCTATCAGGAGTACCTGATTCCTCGATTGATCTCTCTGTAACCGAGGATGAGGTTTTGCAGGATTGGTGGGAGAATTATAAACAATCGATCAATAATGGCATTTTAAAACAAATCCAACTGGATGGTAATAAACTCTATGTAGAACAAATACTTACCATCCCCCTTGGGAATTTTCGATTGATCGCAAAGTATGATTTGTTGTTATTCCACCCAGACGGTAAAATATTTATCATCGATTGGAAGACCTCAAAGAAACGTTCAAAACAAAAATGGTTGGAAAACCGCCTGCAGACTCACGTATATCCATTCGTTTTTTCATTGGCAGCTGCGTCGATAAATGACAATAATCCAATCGATCCTGGAAAGATTGAAATGTTATATTGGTTTTCTAATCAGCCAGATGAACCAGAGCGGTTTTCTTATAGTAACGCAGCTTTTAAGGCGGATGCGGGATACCTTTCTAACCTAATTACTGAAATCAGCCAAAAAACTGAAACCGATTTCCAGCTAACATTCGATGAAAAGCATTGCTTATTTTGCACCTATCGGTCTTTATGCGATCGCGGTGTTAAACCTGGGAATCTACACCGGCTGGCAGAATGGCAGGAATCAGAACAAACGGTTGAAGAAGTCACACTTGATTATGATCAAATCATTGAAATTGAATTCTAAATGCCTATGCGAAGAACCTGGATAGACATCCAAAACATTTCTGTACCGGAAATTTTTTCAATTCTATTGGTGGGAATCCATTGGTTAGTCAGATTCTCTATCAGCGCGGCATTACCGATCCTGATACAGCCAAGGGGTTCATAAATCCTGATTTTTATCATCCTACTTCTGCTTTAGATTTGCCGGGTATGGAGAAAATTATTGGAATCCTTGATCGTGCAATCCGTGGGAATAAGAAAATTGGAATCTGGGGTGATTTTGATGTCGATGGACAAACTGCCACCACAGTCTTCGTCTCTGGACTTCGTGACCTTGGTAGTAATGTAATCTTCCATATTCCCCACCGAACATCAGAATCACATGGAATTAGTACCCAGGCACTCCAAATATTTTTAGATCAAGGAGTTGATATCCTTCTTACCTGTGATACTGGTATTTCATCCCATGAATCGATTGAATATGCCCGCACACGTGGAGTCCCTGTTTTAGTCACAGATCATCATGATCTACCTATCAAGCTACCTGATGCAGAAGTTATCATCAACCCAAAGATGTTGCCCGCAGGACACCCCCTTGGTACACTCCCCGGCGTTGGTGTAGCATATAAAATTATTGAACGTTTATTTGATCAATTCGGTGATCCTGAAAAATCATCCCAATACTTGGATTTAGTAGCATTAGGAATTGTCGCAGATGTTGCGATCCAAAAAGGAGACACACGCTACCTGCTCCAACGCGGATTGGAGACCCTGCGCTCGACCCAAAGATTAGGGCTTTTATCAATGCTGGAGCTAGCTGAAGTAAATCAAGCTAATCTCACAGAAGAGCATATAGGATTTATTATTGCCCCCCGTATGAATGCTTTGGGTCGCCTGGATGATGCAAATTCAATTGTTGAGTTCTTAACGACATCCAACATAAGTCGAGCACGTATCCTCGCCTTAGAGCTGGAGCGATTGAATGCCCAAAGGAAATTACTTTGCGACCAGGTTTACCAGGCAGCTCAAGCCCAGTTATCACTGGATCCGAAATTGTTGGATTATCCAGTCCTAGTTCTATCACATCCCAGCTGGCCAGCAGGCGTTATCGGTATTGTCGCCTCCCGATTAGTCGAACAATATCATCGTCCGGTGATATTATTTTCTGCCCCAGCAGGTCTGGATGCACGCGGATCAGCACGTTCGATCGAAAACGTGAATATTACTTCTCTTATAGCAGCCAATCGTGAAATGGTGAAGGATTTCGGAGGACATCCTTTAGCTGCTGGACTAGCTATTGATCCACTTCGAATTGCAGAATTTCGGGATGCTACCTCACGCACACTTCAATCGATGGGTTTAGGAATCCAAAAAGAGAAAAATCTTATGATCGATGGATACCTGGAATTACCAGACTTAACTTTGGATTTGGTTGTGGATATGGAACGTCTGGCTCCCTTTGGCGCGGGTAATCCACCATTGATCTTTGCATCACGAAGTCTCAAGTTAACCGGGTACACTGCCATTGGTCGTAATAACGAGCACCTCCAATTATCAATTGAAGATGAGCTGGGTCATATCCAGCGCTCCATCTGGTGGCATGGCGCAGGAAATGCACTACCAGATCATCAATTTGATCTTGCTTATTCTGTGCGTGCAAGTACCTATCGCGGTCAGCATGAAGTCCAGATCGAATGGGTGGATTTTCGTCAAATTGAACCCTCAGAAATATCTTTAAAGTCAACCAAACCTTCTATTGAGGTGGTTGATCTACGGCAAGAATTCGCACCTGAAGCAAAATTATCACACATACAACATTTAGAATCTTTGGTTGTTTGGGGAGAAGCTGAGAATAATTCTAGAATCACTTGCCTAGATCGTTATGCTCTGAATCCATCCAATAACCTGGCTATTTGGACGATTCCACCGGGCTTAGTTGAGCTGCAGGCAGCCATTCTGATGGTTAATCCACATAAAGTATATTTCTTTGCCAATGATCCCGGCATGGATAATCCTAAATCTTTTTTGGAACGCCTGCTTGGGTTAATAAAATACCGCATAAAGCATTCGCAGGGTAGCACGACGGTATCCTATCTGGCAACGGCTACTGCACAAAAAACCTCAACCGTTAAGCTTGGCCTCGAATGGTTAATCGCAAAAGGCTATATTACGATAAAATCCATTGCAGATGATGAAATCCTGGTAGAAAATGCTGGAAATAAGTTTTCGAAAGATGAGCATGCAATCGCAACCCTGCTTAATTCTGCTTTGAGCGAGAGTGCCGCCTTTCGACGATATTATATAAAAGCAGATCCAGATCGCTTATTATTGTTTATGAATGACAAATCGTGAATAGCTACTTAAAATACGTTCTTATGCAACTTCTTGCCATCTTTGACCAGGGTCGTTAAAATAACCCTTATGCAATCTCAAATTTCAAGGAAAAATGCTCTCAAGCTTGGGGGAATGGCTTTAGCAGCTTTAGCTGTAAATCCGTTTCCTCCAACCCCAGATGATTCCTTNCATCCGAGCGGGATTTTAGGTCGTGTTACCCGGGATACAGTCAGTGTCTTTAAGGAACCAACCTGGCCACAAGGTGAGACAATCGCCTATTTAAGAAGAGATACTTTAGAGAATCTTTATTATTCATTAACCCCGCCAGACGGTCCTCCGTTTAATCCTACCTGGTACCGAATTTGGGATGGATATATCCATAGCGCATATGTTCAAAAAGTGAAGTATAGGTATAACACACCTGTGCAATCTTTGCCCGAAAGTGGTCAATTAGTGGAAGTTACACTTCCATATACTCAGATATACCAATATAACGTAATGGACGGATGGAAAAAACGAAGCCGCTTATATTACCAATCGACGCACTGGGGAGTAGGTGTAGATGAAGGACCGGACGGTACCCCCTGGTATAGATTATATGATGAGCTGCGTGAAGACCAATATCATGTCCCTGCCAGCCATATGCGGATCATTCCAGATGAGGAATTAAGTCCCATCTCTCTGGATGTTCCCGCTTATGAAAAACGAATCGAAGTATCGATTCAAGATCAAACTTTGATCGCGTATGAAGGAGATCGCATTGTTTTTTCAACCCACATTTCTTCAGGATTAAACAAGCGACCGGACCCAAATGGTGTACCATGGGATACACCGCGTGGTCAGTTTAATATCCAATCTAAGATGCCATCGAAACATATGGGGGATGGTGATCTGGCCGCAGATGGTTCAGATTTACCGGGAGTTCCTTGGACCTGTTTTTTCCTAATACCACCTGGTAATGCTTTCCATGGTACGTATTGGCACGATAATTTTGGATTACAAATGAGCCATGGGTGTGTAAATATGCGTACAGAAGAAGCAAAATGGTTATTCCGTTGGTCTACCCCGGTTTTTAAAACCCCGGTTGAGAATCATCAAGATTGGGAACAAAGAGGAATGGGAACCAGAGTAATCATTACCTAGGTAATGATATGCATAAATCCGATGAGTAGATATAAAAAGTCCAATCATCTCATAGTTTAATATTCGAGTAAGTGTATTTATGAAAATGCAAAGAAAAAATGCACTTCAATTAATATTTGGAATTTCTTTTATTCTTATTTCAACCTGGCAGATTTTTACTGCACTGGCGGATCTTGACGTAGTAACCCTGAATGATACAAATCCTCCTNTTACGATAATTACTCCATCCGATGCAAATCCTGCATCTAGACCAACCGTACTGATTGCGCATGGTTTTGCAGGTTCCTCTGTAATCATGCGCGGATTTGTTTTAACCCTTGCTCACGCAGGTTACACAACCCTATCGTGGGATTTTCAAGGACATGGAGAAAACTCTAGCTCCATGGATCCATCATCTCGAGCGAACAGTTTAATTCAAGATACAGAGGCTGCATTATCAGCTGCACAGACCACTCAGTTAATTGACACCCAACGGATTGCCATCCTGGGGCATTCAATGGGAAGCGGTGTTGCTCTATCTTATGGGGTGAATCATCCCGATACTTTTGCCACGATTGCAATTTCTCCTGTAAATCAAAGTGTTACATACGACTTACCAAAAAATCTGCTTCTTATGGCTGGCAGCCTTGAACCGCAATTCCTTGCAAATGCTGAAGAGTTATTGATAAGTGGAGGAGGCCAAGGTGGAGATCTAGATAAAGGAACTGCACGTAATCTAGTGATTATTCCAAACGTCGAACATATCTCCATCCTTTTTTCTCCCCAAGCCCATTCAACAGCTCGATTTTGGCTGGATGGTACTTTCGGAATTCAACCAGGTGCAACAACTTATGTTGATCGTCGTATTATTTGGTTTAGTATAGGCATCCTTGGATTTGTTCTTGTAGCGAATTCCTGTATCAATCTGGTATCACCTCCAGCTCATTACATGACCAACTTTAGATCTTTATGGTATAGAATATGTGCCATATTTACGGGAAGTATGGCTGCAACCATCATCTTGTGGTTAGTCAGTCTTATCGGAATTAACATTAATCAGTTGTTTGGATTATTGGTGGGCGGTTACTTAGTTGTTTGGTTTGGCATTGCTGGGTTGACCAGTTTATTGATCATTAGGCCAAAGATTTCTAGACCCGAATCCAGGGAATTGGTAAAAGGGTTAATCGCTTTTGTTTCATTATGGTTAGGAGTTGGATTATTGGGGAATTTTATCTGGTTGCCTTGGCTCTTAATTCCATCCCGGCTATGGTTAGTTATTCCTTGCTCAATTCTCCTGCTACCTTGGTTCTTATCAATNGGCTATNCAAGCAAATCAGCCAAGCCAACCGGTCAATTGGGTTGGTGGTTATTTCAAGTAATTACTATATTTATTTGTCTTTTTATCGCAATCCAATTCACTCCAGAGCTTGGCTTCCTGTTCATAATCCTGCCCCTTGTGCCAGTAATGCTGGGTTTACATATGCTGGTAATATCTCCAAAACATGGAACATGGGCTTATGCAATATCAGGAGCATTATTTACCGCCTGGTTGATNCTTGCCGTATTTCCGCTTCAGCAATAACAGGATAAGAAGATGACCGATCAACAAGTGATTTTTTCTATGAGCAAGGTTGGCAGGATATATCCTCCCAACAAACAGGTATTACGGGATATATCGTTAGGCTTCTATTATGGAGCTAAAATCGGTGTTCTTGGTTTGAATGGTGCAGGAAAAAGCACCTTATTGCGTATCATTGCAGGAGCTGATAAGGATTTTATTGGTGATCTTGCTTTCTCACGCGGTTATACGGTTGGTTTGCTTGAACAAGAACCAAGCTTGGATTCGAGTAAAACAGTAAAACAGGTCGTGGAGGAAGCAGTACAACCAATTATCACTTTAATCCATGATTATGAGGAAATCAATAATC
>Ga0031656_10000021_pt1 | contig 35842 bp, 37 predicted proteins | sample FrelakmetDIP11DI_FD_55080 | JGI IMG/M metagenome (GOLD analysis project Ga0031656, IMG submission 55080) | Freshwater lake sediment microbial communities from the University of Notre Dame, USA, for methane emissions studies - DIP11 DI | ecosystem: Environmental > Aquatic > Freshwater > Lake >... | reverse complement strand
ATGATGGCACGTCCAATCGCACCGGTTCCAAAAACTACATGTTGTCTAACCGTCGTTTCCATTCTCTACTCCTCGATAAACTGTTGATTTAGTAATTTCAGCTCATATAAATACATCTCTTTACCACTTACNCCAAACGGTGGGGTGTTCCTGGCGATTTCCAGTGAAACCAACCCGTGCACATGGCTCCAGATCAGCACAGTAATGGAGAGGCTCAAGATATCTGCCTCACCGCCATATTTTTCCCACACAGTAAATGATTCTTCGTACCCGGGTAAGGGATGGGGAAAGTTATCAGCCTTTAGCCTTCCCGAAACACGGAGTGCTTCTACAACGCTCAGCAGTACTCCCAAAGAACGTGCCGCTGAAGGCATGACCCGTTCCATAGGTGCTTGATAGCCTGGGATGGGTGTGCCGAAAATCAGCTGATAGCGCTGGGGATAAGTCAGCGCCCAGTCTCGATAAGCTAAGCCGCTCCTTTCCAACCGTCCTGCAAGGTCATCAACACGAGCTTCATCACGGGCATTAATTTGCCAGTCGCCTAAAGAAGTATAGGCGTCGATGATAAGCGCAGTGACCAAGGCATCGCGATTGGGGAAATAGTTATAGATGGCTGGGGCTGTGATCCCCAGCTCGCGGGCAATGGCGCGCAAACTGAGAGAAGCGGCGCCAAATTCAGCAATTTGTTTCCAGGCGGTTTCCTTGATGGAATTTTGTAGATCAGTCAATTGGTCAGATCGCTTGGGTCGAACCATAATTATTCCTTTCTATAATATACACTGTATATTTACGCTGTAAATATACAGTGTATATATAAATTTGTCAAGAGGCAATTGAGTTTTCAGGCGATCTAGTATAATTTAAACATCCATCATGCCTAAAGCTTTACTTCCCGTTTGATCGCTGAGGACACCTTATGGACACAAACCCATCTAAATCAACAACAGTTTCATTGAGCCTCTTCACCTGGGCAATCGTCCTGCTGGTTTCAGACCTGCCCAACGCCATATGGCAAGCTTTATGGGGAGAGCCACCCGCCCAGCTTTTCTGGGTAAAGATCTTTATCCTATTGATTGTTATAATTGTCAGCCTGACATGGAGGCCGATCCAGGTCGTGCGTTCCTATTTCATCCTGCTGCTCGTGCTGATGCTGGCATTATGGGGTATGAACTGGGTGATGGGGACCGAAGCTTACAACCAGTGGCAGAATCAAGCAGGATGGTTAGTTGCCATGACAGGCTTCCAACTCCTGAAGCTGGCGGTTACATCAGTTATGATCATTGTTTTGCTGCTAATAGGAAGGCGGAGGAAGGAATTTTTCCTCACCAAGGGGAAGCTAGGCGAGCCAGTCAAGCTTGTGAAAGCCGAGAAAAATACGGGGAAACATGCCATGTCATGGGGAACCCTGGGACTCATCCTGGGAATCTGTATTGCACCTCTCACACTGCTCTTCTTTGGCCTTGGCAATCTTCCTTCAACGAATATCCTGATAAAGGCTTTGCCGCTATTTCCGGTGGCACTGCTTTTTGCCGCCACCAATGCTTTTTCGGAAGAAACACAATACAGGGCAGCTATGCTTGGCGATGCACAAAGAATTGTCGGACCTGATCAAGCCATCTGGCTGACTGCAACCTATTTTGGTTTTGCACATTATTTTGGTGGAGCACCTTCTGGAATACCCGGCGTTTTGATTACCGGATTGCTGGGGGCATTATTTGCCAGGTGCATGCTGGGCTCAAAAGGAATCGTTGTGCCCTGGTTCATTCACTTTTGCCAGAACGCGGTCATCTTTGCCTTTTGGGTGATTGGCTCAGTTGCCTGATTGGGTTAGACGTACTCGATAGATTTAAAAACTTAACCATCTTATTTCGCGGACGTTGAATCCCGCACTGCGTTGCAGCGCTCACAGTCTTCACGTTCGCATAAAAGAGCCAAGGGGGCATCTTTTATCATTGCAGGGACTGATTCAACCAGTTTTTCCAAGGGCATAGCTTGAATAACTGCCTTGCCCAGTTCCACCTTACGGATGTCATCTGCCAACTGGGGGGAAAGAGCTTCGAAGCCATCCGAACACCCCGGAAAGCCCGGGCAGGTAACAACTCCCTTCGGGGTCAACGCCCAGCGCACGAATTGTTTGCGCCCGGCGAGCAGCTCGCCATAATGGATGCTTGTATTCACCGTTTGGTCCACGCCCAAGAGAAGCACCCAGCCTTCTTCTTCAGTAAGTGCTTGAATAGGAAGGAGCGGTTCCTGGATGGTTTGGGTATCCAGAATTGGTTTTGCATTCATGCCCGTGAAAGACAGGATGGGATGAATCGAACGTGCTGCATTAGGGTGAATGCGTACCGCTTCAGCTAAAGCGCCCATCAAAGGATCGGCCGGTATGCCTGGACGGAAGAATTCCGCCATTCTATTGGAATCTCCCCCACTTCCGTATGTAATCGCATTATCCGGTGGACCCAGACCGGGGATGATCATTGTTTGGTAGGTAAAAGCGGGCATGATGAAAGTAAGGAAAGACGATGAAAGAGCACCCAGTATCGTATCCACGCCACCATGCACCTCTCCAAAAGAAGCCAGGGAAGCATGGGCAATTATAGGTCGGGTGCGTTCAATATCGAGCTTTCGAAAAGTGGTTATAAAATCACGAAAGGTCAACAAGAGCGATCATTCCCCCTTCCAAACTGCCTTTCGTTTTTCCAAAAATGCCTGCATGCCTTCTTTCTGATCCTGAGAAGCAAATAGCAAGTAAAATGCGCGGCGCTCATCTGCCAACCCGTCACTCAGGAAGGATTCGTATGCGTGGTTGATGGCCTCTTTTCCAAGGCGTGCTGCCAAGGGAGCCCGGGCGGCAATTTCCGCGGCAAGCTGTAGCGCCTCATCCAGATAGCGTTCAACTGGCACAACCCGGTTGACTAAACCAAAACTCCGGGCTTCTTCCGCTGAAAGGGTACGGTTATTTAAAACCATCTCCATGGCAATGGCTTTACCCACCGCATGGGTCAGGCGTTGTGTACCCCCTGCACCGGGAATCACCCCAAGGTTAATCTCCGGTTGTCCAAAACGGGCAGTTTCGGAAGCAATAATCATGTCACAGGACATTGCCAGCTCATTTCCGCCCCCGAGGCACCACCCTGAAACTGCAGCAATGATTGGTTTGTGGATGCTTTGTATGCGATCAAATTGGGGAATGTGACTGTGCAGCAGCATGTGCACGGAGGTCGCATCTGCCATTTCCTTGATATCCGCCCCGGCAGCAAATGCCTGGTCATCCCCAGTAATGACCATCGCACCAACAGCAGGATCGCCATCGAAGACATGCAAGGCATCGTTTACCTCGCGCAACACAGTGTCATTCAATGCATTGCGTACTTTAGGGCGGTTGATACGGACAAGGCCAACGTGTTCATGGGTCTCAACCAGAATAGTTTCATAAGTTGCAGACATAAAGCCTCCGTTATCGAGATGATAGGATAAAAAATTATGGGATTATGATTAGGATTATATATCATCCTGGAGAGTCACATGGTAAGAAAGGAAGTGATTTCTGCAATATGCTGAAGGGAATGTTCTAACTGGCGCTCAACCCACCACTGTAATGTACGCACCCCCCACCATGGGTGTCGGGCGGTGCGGCTCCAGCATTCTGGAGATAATGACCTCAACCAATGAACTTCCTGCTTGCGTAGTTGTATAAACTCTTCCAGGAACACCTGAGCCGGCTTGCCTTGTGCATACTGACCTGACATCCAGGCAATCTCATCAAAGAGCGGCAGGAGGGGGACATCGTTATCCACTATACTCAGCAGGGAACCAAAAGTATAAACATCAAGCGCGCACATTTGAGCCAGGATATAGCGGGGGGTATGTGCACCTGGCTTTTTCGAAACCTGCCAAACACGAGAGGGGAACGCTTCCACCAGGCTGGATAACTCAGGAATAACACCCTCCAGAGCTGATAACAGTCCATTCCGGTAGGCAGCTAATTCTTGCATACCAGCCCTTGACCCAACCAACGATTACAATTCCCCGGTATCAATAGAGATCACCTGTCCTGTCAGGGAAGCAGTTGCTTTGGAACTCAAGAAAAGCACCAAGCCAACCAAGTCGGGGTGGTTTCCCNNTTGGACGTCAGGAAACAATTGNAGCCACTGATGAAGGGTATGGATATTCCAATCGTGTGAAGTGAGCAGCTGTTCTTCAAATACACCAGAACAAACCGCATTAACACGAATACTGTAGGGTAAAAGTTCTTTCGCTGCAGCGTGGGTTAATCCAATCATAGCTGACTGGCTGGCTGCATAAGCTGCACCCCCCTTGTGTGCCTGCCTACGCCCGGTAGGGGAGATTATATTGACGATTGCACCTCCTCCACGCTCGCGCATCACCCGGCCAACTTGCTGCATGCAGAAGAACGGTCCCCCCAGGTTCACATCAAGTGTGCGGTGAAATTCCCACTCATCCATATCCAGGATGGAAGCATCCGGCTCCACGGAAGCATGATTGACCAGGACATCTATTTGACCATATTGCTCCAGAATTTGTGCAACCATGCCTTCGATGGGCATGCGCTTGGCAATATCAAATACATAAGCCTTGGCATTCCCGCCTGCTCGCAGGATTTGATTGACGGTTTCATCCAAATTGATCGGGTTAACATCATTGGCAGCCACAGCCACACCCAGGGAGGAGAAAGCCAGGGCAATCTCGCGCCCTAATCCCCGTCCAGCCCCGGTGATCAACGCAACTTTACCAACAAATTCATCCATCACCCATCTCCCATATCTTCATGAATAAACTTACTGGCTATCGCCTTGTGAAACGCAGGCAATAATACCATCCTGGTTCTGACTGGCATTGACCAAGAGACCCAGGTAAGGNGAGGGATCCAGGGTGTTACCGATCTCCAGCTCGTTTCTGAAGCTACCCTGACCATCATCCTTTACAATGGAAAAGTGCAAATGAACACCCACTGGATTATTGGGGTCACCAGAAAAATCTCCCTGGTAGCCGAGGAAAGTGCCCTCTTCAACAAATACCTCACTGGTTCCAGGAGGAAATTCAGGTGAGATATAGGAGCTGCCATTTTTATCCGCCATATGGGTGTAATAGGTCCACATTGGGCGTCCTGGATTTAAAGGATCAGACGGAATGCGGAGGATGACGGTCGATTTCCAATCGGGTAAGCGGGAGAGGTAACCGGGGTATGCTGCGATCACCGGGGTCTTGCCCGGTACATCCCCACCAAAGATATCGATGCCTTGATGCTGGTGCCCCGGGCGAAACGAATCACCCCAAACAAAACCCACATACCCACTGGTGGGTAGTCTGAATGGTGCCTCTCCGCATTGCTCGCCTGCCTGGATCATCCAATCCGTATGGGCGGAGGGATTATTCATCCACTGGCGCAGTCGGTCCATTCGGTCCGCGCCGGTACGCAGCCAAGGAAACCCAAAGTAGGCCGCAACAAGGATGAGCACTAAGAGCACTGCAAATATCCAACGCGACACAGCAGATCGCTTCTTAGTCTGCATCACCGGACACCCAGGGGGTTACCAAGTACCACTTTTGAGTATGTTGATTGATTGGCATTGACTAAATTCCAGCAACCTCCAAGCTTGGATACAATTCAAACCAGGTTTTAGTAACTATAGCTAAATTATAAAGTATATAATGAACATCTATAACCACAAGAAGCGCCATAGACAGGCTTAAATCGGGCAGGTTTATGTTTTGTCCATTAAAATAAAGGATAACTATGCGTCCGGAATTCCCAACACAATTCGAAAGTGAACACTTATGCCTGCGCTGCTACCGACCTGGCGATGGAAAATGGTATTATGCCATGTGCGTGAAGAATCATGATCATCTCATGCAGTATGAATCAGAGAATTCTGCATTTAACATCGCCAATGAAGAGGCTGCTGAAAAATTAATCCAGGATTTTGCCTGTGCATGGGTGAAGGGGTCATATTTTCTCATGGGTGCCTTTGATAAAAAGACGGATGAATTCGTTGCCCAAATTTATGTTGGACCGGTGGATTGGAAATTACCGGAATTTGAGATTGGGTACTTTGTGGATGTCGGGCATGAAGGCAGGGGGTATGTGACTGAGGCTGTCCGGGCTACTCTGGGAGTCATCTTTGAGCAGCTNCANGCCCATCGCGTNAGGCTTGGATGCAGCGAAACCAATCTGCGCAGCATCAGGGTGGCAGAGCGGTGCAACATGACCCAAGAGGGTCGCCTCCGGGAAAATAAACGCACCCCGGATGGAACCTACAGCAACTCGTTGATTTATGGGCTGTTAAGAAGTGAATACAAGGTGAATGGATACACTATCTATAAATCAAAATAGTTTTAGGGTGTGATTTTCTTGCTCGAGGCGTGATGCTTTCATCAGACGGGTGTTTGCCAGGCTGACATACTCAGGATTGAGCTCATACCCGATGTAATGCCTGCCGGCACTAAGGGCTGCAATGGCTGTTTGCCCGCTTCCCATGAACGGGTCAAGAACCACATCGTCCATGAAAGAATAAAGCTGGATCAAGCGATAGGGCAACTCAACGGGGAATGGAGCTGGATGTCCAATTTTCCTGGCAGACTCGGCAGGGAATGACCACACACTTTTTGTAAATTCGAGAAATTCCTCTTTAGAGACTGTGTTTTCTTTATGGTATGGATTATACCGTTTGAAAGTGCCCTTCGAAAAGACCAGGATATACTCGTGTACATCACGCAAAGTAGGGTTGGAAGCTGATTTCCAGCTTCCCCAGGCTGTGGAAGGGCTAGCACTGGCAGCTTTATTCCAGATAATTTCACCGCGCATTAAAAAGCCCAGCCGAAGCATGCTTTCAGTGATCCAGGCATGCAGGGGGAGGTAGGGCTTGCGCCCAAGGTTGGCAATATTTATACAAGCCCGTCCTCCTGGAACAAGCAGCCTGAGTACCTCTGCCCAAACCCTTTCCAACCATGCAAGATACTCCGGCATGGTCAGATCTTCGTCATATTCTTTTCCAACATTATAGGGAGGCGAAGTCACCATCAAATGTACGCTGTTGTCAGGCAGCTCAGACATACTTTCGGCAGAACAGCAAAAAATTTGGTCCAGGCATTTCAATGGAACAGGATTTTCCAGGAAATCATTGATGCTTTCTCGGGGTTGATCCTGGTATAAACGAGTGGCATAAAAGGGTGTCGAATCATGATTTTCGCGCCCAGGCATCCCAAATTTGCTGGTAGTTGTGCTGTGCCGTTTTTTTTCCATGGGCTACTCGAGTAAATCCAATATTTTAGCTCCGGTCACTCTCAGGATTTCCTGGGGATTGAGCCGCACCAGGGCATTCTCTGCACCTCCGCCTGCATAGGCTTCAGGTGACTTAAGCACTCCCGGGTCAATCAGCGTAGTCAATGGCTGGCGATGACCAAATGGTGGCATCGCCCCTACTTCATAGCCACTTATCTCGAGCACTATTTCCGGAGGGGCGAGTTTTACCCGTTTCTTGCCCACCCCATACAGGTTAGCAATTGGCCGTCGATGGATGGCTGATTTTCCACAAGCAATCGCCAATACCGGCTGGTCATCGACCAAGAACAGGATGGATTTGATTATTTGCTCCGGCGTGGCGCTCACCGCCAAAGAAGCCGCTTCCACGCTGGGTGTTGGAACACCCAGATGCAGAATTTCACCCTGAATACCTTGTGCCTGCATATACGCANCTAACTCATCCACGCTCATTCTGGCTGCTGGCATCTTGTCCTTTTTTCCTGTACCTGTGGATATTTTCCATTTCATCCTGGCTGTGGTCGGCGATAAATAGATTAACCCTCCCTCCAGTCATTTCTTGCAATATCCTGCCCGCTTCCTTGCCTGATGGAGAAGCCAGCCCGGCTTGCAAGGCAGGTAAGGTATCAAAATATAATTCGTGGACCAGAGCATATCGCACGTCCCCATATAACACCTGGCTTATCCGACTGGTGGATTCTCGTTGCAAACCAGGCATATTTTCAGCGGCATGTAAAAAAAGAGGCCAAGAATTCTGAAATTCAGGCNTTGAGGTCGATTCAATCAGGATGATCAATTTATGCATGTGACCATTATACCCTCGGCAATTGAAGCAAAAGAAACCGAATAAATCCATTATCTTTCGTGGTATGATTCCGAAGACGAGGAAATTCTAAATGGATGATAAGATCACGATCATCGAAGGCCCACCTCCAATCTTTGAGGATGTACAAGAAGGTTGGCCATTAGGCTTGAATGAAAGCCCTTCGCTACACAAGCTGGCGCTAACACGTTTGCGAACCTTTAATGGCCCATCACTGGTGGAGCGCTGCTACCGCACCTGGCGAGACCAGAATACCATCCATCTGGAGTTTCGCGCTGTTGATGGATTGATCCACAAGACGCCGATCGTAGCCTCGCGCACATTGGAAACAGAAGATGGACCGCTCATTTTCTTGTGGGTGCGTCTGACCGAGCAAGAAGCATTGCTGGAACTTGGGGCAGATGATGATCAAAATGAGCAAGAGGACGATGATCCAGATTCGCCAGTCTAATTCTTAATCACGCTCATGTTGGCGAGGCAGGTTGATCAAACCTGCCTTTTTTCTATATGTAATAAATATAAATCTGGGAGGAAATCTGATGGCAGAATATATTCATACCGAATTTCGTAATGGCATTTTTATCGTTACTTTGGATCGCCCGCAGGTGAATGCCCTGAATTTTGAGATGGTAAAGTCGCTTCAAGGAGCATTCAGGGAGGCTGCGCATCATGCCCAGGCTCGAGTTGTGCTTCTCAGAGCAACCGGGGATACCTTCAGTGGTGGACAGGACGTTTATGAAATCCTTAATGCCGAAGGGGTATCCTACCGTAAGCATATGCAGGAGACATATAACCCATTAATACTTCAAATCCGCCTGTTGGATTTACCGGTTCTAGCTGAAATTCAGGGAACAGTGGCTGGGGCAGCGCTTGGAATGGCTTTGGCTTGTGACTTACGGATTGTCAGCGATGACAGTTGCTTCATTGTCGGATTTCTTGGAATTGGGCTGGCACTTGATTCTGCTGTCTCTTTATTTCTCCCTGCATTGATCGGCTATGGACGGGCTACGGAAGCGGCGTTTTCCAATAAACCTATCACAGCCCAGCAGGCTTTAAACTGGGGGTTGGTTAATCGCGTGGTTACACCTGATTTGTTACAAAAATGCGCCTATGAGATGGCTCAAGCGTTAGCATCAGGCCCAATTCACTCCATGGGACTGGCCAAACGCAACTTCAACAAAGCCATCTTTCCCCACCTAGAGCAGGTTTTGGATTATGAAGCACACATCCAGGAGATTGCCCGGTTGGGGGTTGAGCATAAAAAGGGGGTAAGCGCTTTTGTGGAGAAAAGGCTGCCTGATTGGGAATAATGCTATCCAACACGGAAGAATATCGTCGCCAATGCCAGGAAAAAAAACAGTGCTCCCACGCCAACACCAGCAATAATGACTTCCCGGTTTGTTCGTANATCCTTAATCGTATAAGGTTCATACAACCCTTGCCACTGTAATAACGGACCGGCAAACCAGGCAAATAAAGTTCCCCCAATCAGCCCACCAATATGCCCCCAGATATCGATGCCTCGAGTTGACAAACCAATGACCATATTAATCACCGCGATCATGACCACCTGAGATAATGCCTGNCGGGCTTTATCCCCAAATACCTCACGNTTCTGATACAAAAATACCCCTTCTGCCCCCAACAAGCCGAAAATTGCGGTGGAAGCTCCAAGCGANGGGTACGGAGAGAACATAAACGAAATAACGTTCCCTGCAAAGCCGCCNAAAATGAATAGCCCCAAAAAGCGCCAGTGCCGATAAAATTTTTCCAGGTTTGTACCAAGGTAGAACAGGGAATACATATTGAAGGCAAGATGGAGTGGGTTTTGGATCGAATGCAATAACATGGGTGTGAATAAGCGCCAAACCTGCCCCTGCAAAATCAAATTATTCGCTTTTACTCCCAACGCAGCAGGGATATCCGCACCATATATGGTCTGCGTGGCAAATTGAAGGAGATACACGACCACACAAATACCCATCAAGGAATACGTTACATAGGGACGATAAACCCGATACACTGCTGGTAGCCCACCAGGAACTGCCGATGGAGAATTAGTACGATAAGAAGTAGGATCACCTTGATTCATAGCGTAATTTTCCGTTGCTTTACCCGGTGGTGCTCTGCCACAATGATCGAAACAATGATGTCCACCGTTTCATCCAGATGGTTCACGCGATTTACGACAATATAATCGAATGAATCTGCATGGGTCATCTCTTGACGGGCAGTGGCAATACGCAGTTTTAGACCTTCTGGGGTCTCCGTCTTTCGTTCAAGAAGACGGTTCACCATATCTTCTTCGTCCTGGACAGTCAGGAAAATCGCCAGGGCATCCGGGCACAACCTGCGTATCGTAGCAGCACCCTGTACATCCAGGCGCATAACCACATCTTTTCCGCTAGCTAATGCATCCCCCACCTGGGCTTTGGGGATGCCCTTGTAATCGTTGTAAACGATGGCATGCTCTAGTAATTCACCTTTTTCGATCATTTCTGCAAATTCATCGTGTGAATAGAAAAAATAATCCCTTCCATTTANTTCATTTAGGCGTGGCAGTCGAGTAGCAGCAGTCACTACAAAGTGAAAGGGTAGATTTCTCTCTTTCATCCGCTGAATTACAGTATCTTTGCCCACTCCTGAGGGGCCAGATATAACAATGATGAGTGGTTCCTGGTGTGGTAAGCTGAATTCGAATTCGCTCATAGAAATCTCCGCTGACAAGCATTATAATTCACCCTTGCCAGGCTTGCGAATGTAAACGCACAGGCGTCATTGCAAATGGAGACCAATTATGCCAATTTATCAGTATCGATGCTTAAATTGTAAAAAACGCTTTGAAATTTTCTTATCTTACCAGGAATATGGGACAAAGAGTGTTTTGTGCCCTATCTGTGCCAGCAACCAGGTTCAAAGGCGTATTGGACGGATACGGATTGCCAAATCTGAAGAAAGCCGGATGGACGATCTGACAGATATCTCGGATCTGGATGGGCTTGAAAACGATCCTCGAGCCCTGGGCAAAATGATGCGAAAAATGAGCAACGAGATGGGCGAGGAGGTAGGTCCAGAGTTTGATGAAGTCGTCGACCGTTTGGAAGCCGGGCAAAGCCCGGAAGATATCGAGAAAGCCATCCCAGATCTGGAAGGAGGGGGCAGCAATTTTGGGGGTGATGTGGATTACTAAGCTCCACCCATCTATTTGTTGATCTGCAATCTTTCGGTAACCACGCGACGTATCTCACTCTGAACCTGGATAGGGGGTTGGGAGGCATCAATCACTTCCCAGCGCTGTGGTTCAGCGCGAACAAGGTGGATATATCCCTGGCGGACCCGCTGGTGAAATTCAAGGTTATAAGCATCCAATCGGTTCCATTCACCCTTTAATTCCTTGCGCCGCAAGCCAATCTCCACATCCACATCCAATAAAATCGTCAGGTCGGGTTTCAATCCACCTGTCGCAAATGTCACCAGCACTCTCAAGTGTTCGATATCGACTTGATGACCATAACCCTGGTAAGCAAGGGTTGAATCAGCATATCGATCACTGATGACTACGCCTCCCTTGGCTAAATGGGGTCGGATGACTTGTTCGACCAACTGCGCACGCGAAGCCTGAAAGAGTAAGATCTCTGTGCGCGGGTTCATTTCCTTGTTTTCAAGATTATGCAGGACAGTTCTAATTTGTTCACTGATAGATGTACCACCAGGCTCGCGGGTGGTCAATACATCAAAACCAGATTTACGTAAATAATCTGCCAGCTTGGGAAGCTGGGTTGTCTTACCGCTGCCTTCAGGTCCTTCCAGTGTAATGAACATCTTCGTTAATCTCTGAATATCTTGACTCGCCGGTAAGGTTCCTTCCCGTAGGAATGGGAAGTCAGGTTTGCCTGACGAGCCATCTGGTGTTGCAATCGGCGAATATATGCCGTTGCTGGTGGCAGCTCAACAAAACGTTCACCATTCAGGACTGCATCTATAGCTGCCTGGGTACTCTGCACGGCTGGATCCATGGATCGGTCCTCGGGCACTGGCGTGGAAAGATTGTACAGGTCACTAAGGAAGTGCTGCATCTGATTAACCGTATTTGCCCGTAAAACATAAATGGGCATGCCTCGATTTTCGGCATCTATCACCGGGCGCTGTCGATTGCGGTAATAAGATCTAAGTGTCACCAGGACTTCTGCTTCCTCCAATTCATTTACAACCACCGCAGGAACACCCAGCCATTTAGCGGCCTGGACCAACCGGTTGCGTGCCACTCCATATGGATAAATTCGCATGGCTTGTAATGCCGAAGTGTTTTGATTGCCATTTTCATCCGCGCGACCTCCCGGAAGATCCTCCGAATGACCCCTGCTATCATTATATGGTTGCCGGCGATCTTTTCCGAACTCCGTCGGCTGCCGGCTGAATGCCTGGGAACCCATTCCACGCTTGGCAGGAGGGGTGGAACGTTCAATATGAATTTCACCATTCTCGTCCCGAAACCGAATATCGGGTGGGGTAGGATACCCACGCAGCAATGTATCTACCGAGTCACCAACATCCTGATGTACTGCCAGGCGGTCGCGGGTTTGAATTTCTATCAGCATATCAAATGTGGGAGGCGACCGTCGCTCAAGGACGGTTTTTTGGGTTCCGCGCCGGCGTGCTTCCTCGTCGGAGAGGGTTACCGATTCAATGCCTCCTACAAGATCTGAGAGGGTTGGATTGAGTAATAAGTTTTCAAGTGAGTTCCCGTGGGCAGTGCCTATCAACTGCACCCCACGCTCCGCAATCGTACGAGCAGCAGCAGCTTCCAACTCACGGCCAATTTCATCGATCACAATCACCTCGGGGTTGTGATTTTCAACCGCTTCAATCATCACTTCATGCTGTAAGGTTGGGGTGGATACCTGCATGCGTCTGGCACGACCTACTGCGGGATGGGGCACATCGCCATCACCCCCGATTTCATTGGATGTATCAACAATAACCACGCGCTTTTTTTCCGCCAGAAGGCGGGCAGCTTCACGCAGCATGGTTGTTTTACCAATCCCCGGGCGACCCAACAACAGTATGCTTTTACCACTTTCAATTAAATCTTGGATGATATCTGTGGTTCCATAGACAGCACGGCCTACTCTGCAGGTCAATCCCACAATACTACCTCGGCGATTGCGTATGGCTGCAATCCGATGTAAGGTCCGCTCCATCCCGGCGCGATTATCTGCGTCAAAAGCGCCTATACGCTCAACTACGTAATCAATATCGGCATGGGTAACTTCAAGCTGGCTAAGTGCTTCTTCCTGATCGATATAACGCGCCGTCGGTGTTCTCCCAAGGTCCAGGATCACTTCTAATAAATCATCTGACCGATTAATGATGGTCAGTTGCTTAGCCATCAGGGGCGGTAAAACATTCAACAAAACATCCAGGTTGTCGGTAATTCGTTTTCTTGTCATAAATATTCCAAAGTAACCATATAAAATTTAGAAGTTTCTTTATCCTCTGGACACAGAATCGGCTCTTGGATGCAATTCAATGTCTGAAAGCTCCAGGAATTGTGCATTCTCTACTTGAGCGATGGGTGCAGTTGGCTCAGCATGGGTGCCATTCCTGGCATGCAGAGGATGGGTTTGTTTAAGCCGGTTGGCTATTGTGAGATGCCTTACCATTTCAGCTTGATGATCACCTGGTTGTGCACCGATTGCCTCGACGGCAATTTCCAACCAGGATTGGTATGACCGCACACAGATGTACAGCGGACGATTGCGCCTGCCAGGTAATCTGTTGAGTAAATATACCAGCTTACGATCAATATTTTCAACGTCCGGGTGGACGTAAGGCTGAACCCAAATACCATACTTCCCATATTTAAGCTCAACAAATGCCCTTATATCACCATTATGGTGATGAATGAAGCCCTTTAGATTTTTCTTTGGTAGAGGTTCCACTTGTTGAACCAAACCAGGCACCACATTCGAGTATAAAGAACGTGCCCCGATCATATCACTTGACCGAATAGCTCTCCAGGTAACCTTGTCTTCTTCGCCTGCAGCTTGTTTGTCCAATCGCCATATACGCTGACGGGCATAAATGGCAAACCCCACCCGGCGTAATAAGTGATACACGTGGCTGCTTTCATTTACATCTGCCAGGATATGGAAGGCACCTTGCGCTCCTATCTGCTCGGTCATGTATTCTACCAGGTCAGATAAATCAGCGATTTCCAGGCTGTTTTCAGGTGCAAGAAAAGAAAGCCTGGCATATGAATTTCCCAGCCCATGTGTCATCTGTCCGATGAGGGGTATGCCGGCTGGTGAGCAGTTATCACAACGATATGTATAGGATCTTGTTGCTGGTCCCTGGAAAGTAAGTAATGCCCCCATTGGGATCAAGGTGGGACCGTGGATAAATGTGCGGGTACTATCCAGGAATAACCCCTGCTTACGATATCTATGCAGGAGCGGAAAATCACGCCATTCAAATGGGTGAATATTCATGCCACCAGGTGCAAGAAATAACGGTGAAAGCGATCGTCTTGGGTCAGCTCTGGGTGAAAGGCAGTTGCTAATAAACGACCCTGCTGGGCTGCAACAATGCGACCATCCTGAAGATTTGCTAAAACACAAGCATCACCCTGCACTGACTCAATCAGAGGTGCGCGGATGAAAACAGCATGGAAAAGCCTTCCATCAGGATCAATTTTTTGCAGTGCATGAACCTCTAAATCCACCTCAAAGCTGTCCACCTGCCGACCAAACGCGTTACGCTCCACGGTGATATCCATTAATTGGAGCAGAGGCTGGTCGCGATGGGCATCCCTGGACATAAAAATTGCCCCTGCGCATGTACCCCAAATTGCCTTGTCGGTGCCAAATCTGCGTAAGGGCTCGATAAGTCCGTAGCTGACTGCCAGCTTGGCAATGGTTGTCGATTCCCCACCGGGGATGATCAAGCCACTCAGGCCTTCAAGCTGTTCAGGTAATCGTACTTCGGTGACTGTAACGCCCAACCTAGTGAGCATCAACCTGTGCTCAGCAAAATCGCCTTGTAACGCTAAAATGCCAATCTGCATTTACCATCCACGTCCAGCGATTCGCTCTGCCTCAGGCATGGTGGAGACATTGCGACCAACCATGGGTTCACCGAGGTTTCGGCTTACCTCAGCCAGGATATAGGGGTCGTTGTAATGGGTGACGGCCTTTACAATTGCAACTGCGCGCTTAGCCGGCTCTCCTGATTTAAAGATACCCGACCCAACAAAAACGCCATCCACACCAAGCTGCATCATCAGGGCAGCATCTGCGGGGGTTGCCACTCCCCCTGCGGCGAAATTCACCACCGGCATACGACCTGCCTGGCGTGTCTCAACCACCAGCTCAAATGGTGCACCAATCTCTTTCGAAAAAGCCATCAGTTCTTCGCTTGGAAGATTCTGCAAGCGTCGGATTTCGCCCATTACACTACGCGCGTGCCTGACAGCCTCGACGATATCACCCGTTCCTGCTTCACCCTTGGTGCGGATCATTGCAGCGCCTTCACCAATCCGCCGTAAAGCTTCTCCAAGGTTTCGACAACCACACACAAATGGCACCTTGAAATCGTGTTTATATATGTGGTGGGCTTCATCAGCAGGGGTTAAGACCTCTGATTCGTCAATGTAATCAACCCCAATGGCTTCCAGAATTTGGGCTTCAACGAAATGCCCAATCCGGCACTTTGCCATTACCGGGATGGATACGGCATCCATGATCTGCAGAATCAGCTCCGGGTCGCTCATTCGAGCAACACCCCCTTGAGCGCGGATATCCGCAGGTACCCGTTCCAAGGCCATCACGGCAACCGCGCCGGCCTCCTCAGCAATTTTGGCATGCTCAGCCGTGACTACATCCATGATCACCCCGCCCTTGAGCATCTGAGCCAAGCCTTTCTTCACAGTAAATGTATTGGTTTGTGCTTCCATTCCATCAACCTCCTGAAAACAAGACAAGACTCCCGTGCTACACCAGCAACGCCAGTCTCGCAGTAATCTTATCTATGATAACACCGCTTCCAGCATTCTACCATGCCCCTTGGGAGGTGACAATCCGCCGATTGTTTACGAAGCCAGTAATGCTCTTGAATCCTACCCATTAGTTTGATACAGTTAAGATAATTTCAGTTGGGCAATACAAGAAAAAGCGGAATGGAGAGAATACAATGAACCTGAGCAGTGTAAAAATAGAAAAACCTGAGGAAATTAATTTCATCCTGGGGCAGTCCCACTTCATCAAGACCATAGAAGATGTGCACGAAGCGCTGGTAAACGCAGTGCCAGGGATCAAGTTTGGGGCTGCCTTTTGTGAGGCGTCTGGGAAATGCTTGATCCGCTGGAGTGGCACCGACGAAACGATGATCAACCTGGCAAACAAGAACGCCCAAGCAATTGGTGCTGGTCACAGCTTCATTGTCTTCTTGGGAAATGGTTATTACCCGGTCAATGTGCTGAGTGCTATCAAAACTGTGCCAGAAGTCTGCCAAATATTTTGTGCGACCGCTAACCCGGTGGAAGTCGTGGTCGCTGAAACCGAGCAGGGGCGGGGTATCCTGGGCGTGGTGGATGGTTCGTCACCGCTGGGAATTGAAGTAGACGAGGATATTGCCTGGCGTAAGGGATTTCTGCGCATGATTGGTTATAAATTATAATGAAGAGCTCTCGGGGATACCCTGGTTTTTTTACCAGTTAGTTATTGGCGTTGATACTACTATTACGGAAATGGATATCATGGAGATTTCAGCCAATCTATTCATGATTTTAACGATTTTATAAATATGGTGAGTGGCGATAACCTGATTTAAAATTATTATAGTACTATATTAATAGTATAATATATATATAGGTAATAAGAATGAACCCATCGATACTAATTGATAAAAACAACCCTGTTCCAATATATGAACAAATAAAGGACCAGATCATGGGTTTAATTCAAACGGGTCAAATCAAAACCAGTGACCAGCTCCCCACAATGCGAGAGTTATCGGTTGAGTTATCCGTTAATGTCAATACGGTTGCGCTTGCCTACCGCGATTTAACAAACAGCGGGATGCTTATCAGTGAGCGCGGTAAAGGCACCTTTGTGGCTGGTAATGCCAACGAAGAGGAAATGCGATCCTCGCGAGTGGAAAAACTGCAAAGCTTGGTCAATGCGCTAATCAAGGAGACTGACCGTTTAGGCTTCAGCAACGAGGAGGTTGGTCGAGCGTTAGTAGATCAATTTAGAAAAGGAGCCCCGTATAAACCTTAGGATTCAAGCTATTGATTTTTGTAACTACGCGGAGCATCATCCTGGAAAGCGGTGAAACCCAACCTAATCATGGTAACAGGGTAGTGTGTGGGGAGGGGGAGTCCTTTATGCCTCCAGCAGGTAATCGAAAGACAAGCAAACGCACAATTCTAATAGATATGGTATCAGAACAACCAGATATTCATCTCTGGATCCTGATCCCCACCTGGTGCGGAACTCTTTATTGAACTACCCTCAGCCATTTAACAATAAAACCCCCAGCGTTCAACCATAGGCAGCAGTGGACTGAGCGTTCCGTACAACCAACCTAGATGCATGCTAACACCATCGCCTGGGCCAATAAGACCCATATCCTGGATGGCACGTCTATAATTCTTAACCACTCTTGCATGATATTTAATGCTTCATCGAGTGATATTTCATCTGCGAAGCAGATTATTGAAGTCAGTTATTCAAGCAAAGCATCTCAGAAATTCAAGGGCGAGAATTCTTATCAACCTGGCTGGGACAAATGCAAAACGCTAGTATCCTGTTTTCAAAGGATCAACCGATTATCCACATCATGCAACAGTAAGAAGGCTTGCGCTTACCCGCCCGGTAACTACTTACTCCAATGCTTTTAGATAATCTTTACACGCCTGTAAATCACGGATGAGCTCATCAACTTTGTTGACGGTATACCGCAATGAGGCACGTGAATACCCGCCTGATTTTGCAGTGCCCACCACCTTTCGGACCGTTTTACGGAGAATATTCATCACTCCAAGAAATTCCTTGACCGCAATACCAAAATCTTGCTCTTTATTGCGTTTATCGAATTCTTTTTTTCCCTGAATTTCATTTTCAGGCAGCCTGCTCATCTTTTCTAGTTCCACCCTGGCAATCGACCGGCGCAAGATATCTGCTGCTGTGTCCCTCGATAGCATTGGCGAGGCAATGATCAATTGCTTTACTTCCATTGTTGGAGCATCGTGGTAAGCGCGTGCAATTTCTGTGGTTTGGAGCTGCGTCAGGCCCTCTGCAGAAACTTTAGCGGCAACCGCTTTCTTTGCTTCAAGGTCATCACCCAACGCCTGGGCAATTTTCACGGTTTTGACTACCCCCTCATCATTGCTTTGATTTCGAACGTGCACATATACCCCGGCCTCTTTTTCGCGTCGATACTGCAACCATTGATTAATCGTGCCGACGGGAACGGAGGTCCTACGTGCAATTTCATGCTGGCTAAAACCCATATCCACCAATTTTTGTGCCCATTCCGCTTTATCATCAGCTGTCATATCTTCGCCGGATAGGTTTTCGATACCGGCCTGGATAAGGTTGTCAATTTCATCCTGCAACACAATCAGAGCGTCTATCTCTCTCCACCCCGCGCGCCGGGCCGCCTCCACTCTGCGGTGTCCCCAAACAATCGTGTATCCCTCTGGTGTTTCATACACACCAATTGGCTCAACCTGACCTTCCTCCAACAGCGACCAGCAAAGCTCCTTCATTTTTTCTTCATCCCATGTCTTTCGAATGGGATTTGGTGAAGGTTTAATATTTTCTATCCGGATTTTCATAATCCATCACCTCCAGATTTATTCATACCAGGAGCTTCATGCGCTCAAACTATACGCGTAATAGCGCCACCCAACGTATTAATTATATTGCAGAAGGGAGGAAAAATGTACTTTCCAACCTCAGAGAGTGCATTCATATAGCGCACAACTACAACCAACCGCAAGCGACATCTCCCACACAAAACATACCTCAAAACAACAAATCGGAACAGAAATGTTTCACGTGAAACCATTTTAATCCAATTAAGAATGTATTATCTTTTAAAATATGTTTCACGTGAAACAATATCATTGTTATCTATATATGTTGCACAATGTGTTATATATGTATGATATGTTACAATAATTCGNTATTGTGTTATACAGTTTAAATGAGTNTACAATTTTTCATCTGCTAATAAATCTATGTTATTTATCCCCCATTATCGCGCGCCCAGGTATCAATTAACTCCTCAACCATATCCAAATAAGCATCTAGCCCGGCAACCTTCTCGGAAAAGGCATCACCTAGCAGACCTAATTGTTCACCGGCTTTCTGCCAGGCAGAACGGCTTTGATTATCTACAGGCATTGTGCATACGGTTTGTGTCCATGTTCGCCACAAAGGCCAAAGAGCATCGTGAGAGGTTGAGCTTTTCAAGATGGCATCCACTGCCCGTTCATAATAAAACCACCGATGTGGGTGCAATCGGGCAGGCGTTTCATGCTCCGGCAATGCGTTGTATGCCCTCTGCCATTCAGGCAACCATGCGCGCATGATATCTGCATCCACTGATGACGCCCCCAATAAACCTAAAAATCCTGCATATAGACCTGGTTTTTTTAAAGCCTCTGCTCTAGCTGGGAGATCCAATAAAAATCTACGCTCGGTGAGGTTGTGCCCGCTTAAGCCTGCTGCAGCGTTGGCTGTGTGTTCCAGGGTGCGTAGATAGCGAAATGCATCCTGTGAGTCAGGAAGGTGCGGGTGGTTAATGAACGATTCCCACATTTCTCTTGCGTGTACAGCTTGTTTGCGAACACGGTTTAATACATTGCCAACACTGGAAAATTGTCCTCTGACACTGGCTTGTACAAAATCCATAAAGTGTTGTGGGTCATACATTATTTTACAACCGTAAACTGCTGGTCCGAGCCATGGATGCACCCGCAGCTCGCGCGGTTGACGATAAATTGAGTGTGTATGGTGGGAGATATCCAGGTGCACCTCGTCAGAAATCCTCACAATCTCGCGTTCAATGCTAACTTCGTTGGTATGAATAAAAAATAGGTCAATATCTGCTGAATTTCCAAGCAGGGGTGATTCTCCAAGTAGAGATCCTTGCAAATAAACAGCCAGTAGGGTGTGATCGGTCCCCACATATTTAGCGATGGCATCATTGGCGACTTTGAGCAGCATACTTTGATTAATACGCATTTTTACACCCACACACCGAAAACCTGGCTTGTGTTTTTGATCCTTCTTCTTGGTATGCTGAAATCATAGCCCAATTCGTAGCCTCAGATTTCTTCAAGTAAGGGGAGAGAAGCCTGAAAAGGCACTTGTTTTAAGGCTTGTCGAATCCGATTCTCAACCCATTTGAGGTCTTCAACCCGGCGGATATAATCCAGCTCATTGGTATCCAAAGAGAGAACAGTTACAGCTCCGGCAACATTCCTGGCTTGATTTTCAATAAAAAAACCATCATAAGCCCGATTAAGTTGATCAATATAATTCCATTCCATGTTGCGCTCATAAGTCCTATCGCGCGAAGCGATGCGTTGCATGAGCACATCTGTGTCTGCACGTAAGTAAACGATCAAATTAGGGAGAGGGATTTTTTCTGCCAAGGCATCATGAACACGGTAATACATTTCCAGTTCATCTCCCCCAAGGTTAATGCGGGCAAACAACGCATCCTTGGCAAAGGTGTAATCCGTGAGCAATGGTTCGCCTTGCTTAAGAAACTCTGGTACAGACCGTCTTTGTTGGTAATACCTGCTGAGCAGGAAGAAGATCTGCGTCTGAAAGGCATATCGTTGGCGGTCAGCATAAAAATCGGATAGAAATGGATTTTCTTCAAAAACTTCCAATACCAAAGCAGCCTGGAATGCTGGTTGCAACAGGCGAGCTAAAGTGGTCTTCCCAACACCAATTACGCCTTCGATCGCTACATACATGTCAAACTCCCTCGCCAGGGCGATATGTAATGTCTTTTAAAAATTCTTGTAGGCAGTTCGCAACAAGGAGTGGCTGCTCCAACATCACCATATGGCCTGCATTGGGGATTACATTTAGCCGTGCATTGGGCATGGAACTGGATAGATATTGGGCATAACGTACGGGTGTCATCTGGTCATCCTCTCCACAGATCACCAAAGTGTTTTGTTGGATCGACCCCAATCGATCCATAACATCAAACTTGTTACATGCCTGTAAATCCCCATATAACACACTTTGCCGATTCTCTTCCATACGTTTAGCGGCAAGCTCTACCAACCGGGGAGGGGCTTTTGAGCTGAATGAACATGCCACCAATAAGTCGGCTGCTTTATAAAAGGTAGTTAGATCAGACGCAAAATTCATTAGTTCAGGATTTACCCGTAAACGTGCCCCAGCCCCAAGTAAACCTAATCCCACAACATATTCTGGGTGATGGATTGCCAGAGCTAAGGCAATTGCGCTGCCCATTGAATGGCCAATAAAGACGGCCCGTCGTAATTGAATCGATTCCAGCCAGCGGATTAAATACCGGGCATAGTCTTCGATCGTTTGTTGCCCATCACAAATATCAGATTTTCCGTGCCCGGGCAAGTCAATTGCATAAACACTATACCCACGAAGTCGGCGAATATCAGCCGGCCAATAGAGGTGCATGCCCCCTGCACCGTGTATCAGCACTAATGGCGGGATTTCTGCTCCAACATCATGATGGATGGAGAAATACAAATTTTCCGAGACAGGCATTATTGCTTAACCGCCTCTTCGCAGCCGTTCTGCGGCCTCTTCGGTCAATGGGATTACAACACGGATTGTTGTGCCTTTGCCTACTGAAGAATCGAGCCTGAAGACACCATTCACCATGTCGGAGCGTTCATTCATGTTTTTTAGCCCCAGGCTGCCGCGTTGATCATAATTCGATTCGACGGCGGTTTTATCAAAACCAACTCCATCATCCTGTATTTCCAGCAAGACAAAATCGTTATTGAAGCCCTTCATGCGGACCCAAATAGTATTTGCCTGGGCGTATTTACATGCGTTGTTAATCGCTTCTTCGGCGATATAGAAGGCAATGGTTTGCCGGCTCATCTCAAGCTGAGAAACAACATGTTCATCAGCTTCCACAATCACATTCTGGTTGTAGGTCTCGTGGGTCTTTTCAGCCATTGCTTTCAATGCGCCCACCAAACCTTGCGATTCGAGCTCCAATGGGCGCAAGGTAAATAGCATATGGCGAATTTCTTTGGTTGTTCTACGGGCAAGTTCTTCAATTTTTAAAAGCTCGTCGGCAGTTGCCTTTGGATCTCTTTCCAACAAACGGCGTGCAAAATTAAGGCGCATAGCGATTGCAGCCATGGATTGAGTAGGGCCGTCATGCAGGTCGCGCGCCAGCTTTTTATGCTCCTGTTCCTGTATTTCGATCATCCGCTCTTTTTCTTGTTGGATGTCGCTATAGAGACGCGCGTTTTGAATCGCAATGACTGACTGGTGGGAGATGATTTCAAGCAATTCGCACTTGGGTTGCGTGAAAAAGTTTGGATCTGAATGGGCAAACAACAGCACCCCATATGTATCCAAACCTGCCCGTAGAGGGAGGCAATATGCAACCCCACAGGTACGCAGAGCAACGATACGNCTTAATTCCGGATCCTGGGCAAGGGTATCACTGCTTTTGGGTAGTCCCTCTGCGATTACTTCTCCAATCAACCCACTGGTGCCAGGAAGCACCGTCCGCAAATCCGCCTGGGTAAAATGTCGCGCTGAGCCTACAGTCAGTACAGGGTGTTCATAATCCGATTCTGTGAAGAGCATGACGGCGCTGACCAATTTTTCAGCTGGGCTATTGGGAGTAGCCAGTACCCTTGCGCCCAGGTCCAATGCAATTTCCAGTACTCTCTGGTACTTTAATGTTGCAGTCAATTTAGAGATAAGGTTATATACTTCACGCAGTCTGCGACTATCAGTATTCCCATGATTCTTTCCCCTGCCTTGAATTGCGCCTGGTCTATGAAGCAAATCACCCAGATGCAGATATCCAAGCGCACTCAGGAGAGCCAAACAAAGCAGAAAACCTACAAAAATGGAAACAGCGCCTATGCGGAGGGTATCACTAAGCTGGCTCATCATCATTATGATAACTCAAAATAGACGGCTTGGAAAGATTCAGGAGGTTTTGATATTTAAATTGGCAAGCCTGACGGTTTCTCAAGTAGTTCTAGCAGAATTGGGATTGCTGCCTTAATCGCCCTTGCCCTGTGGCTGAGAAGGTTTTTCTTACTCATACTGAGCTCAGCCATCGTCATTCCAACCTCTGGAATAAAAAAGATGGGATCATAACCAAAGCCATTCGTTCCACGTTCAAATGGAATGATCTCGCCCGGACAATTTCCTTGGGTAAAATATATCTGTTCGTCTGGGGCGGCAATGGCAACCGTGCAATGGAAATGAGCAATCCAAGGTCGAGGGTAGGGCTTCAATAAGTTCAACAGGTAAGCTCTTCGGTCAGCATCAGAGGCATTTGGCAATGGCGAAAAGCGGGCAGAGCGGATCCCAGGCAGACCGTCCAAGGCATCCACCTCTAAACCTGAATCGTCTGCTAAAGCCACCAAACCAGATGCATGCATAAATGCAATCGCCTTTAAGGAGGCATTTTCTTCATAAGTACTGCCCGTTTCCGCCACTTCCAGAGATAGTCCCACCTTATCCGGAGTGACAATCTCCATAGGCAAGCCATCTAAAAGTGAAAGTATCTCGCTTAATTTTCCTCTATTATTGGTTGCGGCTAATAATCGCCTCATTATGAATCTCCATTTTTCATGCTAACAGCCCTTTTACACCATATATGGGCTGGCAGCACCCATTTTACCCTACCCGTGGCAACAAAATATGTTATAATAATCGATCAATATAATAAATTACTTTGCGTTATTCAGGGCATTCGTAATAGTTTATCTTTAAATCAACGTGTCTGACCCACATTCTCCTCTGCGCCTGAATGTAGGCTTCATTGTTGCTCAATCTGCCGGTTTTAACCGGGATTTTCCTTTTGATCTCCCACAAATCAATATCCCTCCAGATTTACAGATCGGCAGCCTATCTGGTTCAATCCGGGCTTCCCGCACACCACAAGGTATCTTGCTTCAGGGGGGGGTAGTTTCCAGGATGACCCTTGAGTGTGTACGCTGCCTGACCAATTTTCAACAGTCTTTGGATATTAATTTTACCGAATTGTACGCTTTTTCCCAGCGCTATGTAACGGATTCGGGTTTATTAATGCCCGAGAGTGGCATCATTGACCTTGCGCCGGTGCTGCGTGAATATATCTTGCTGGAGATTCCCATTAGCCCTTTGTGCAGTGTGGAATGCAAAGGCTTGTGTCTGATCTGTGGAAATAACTTGAATGAAAGCACCTGTAATCATGATGATGAAATGGGTGATCCTAGATTTGCAGCACTGAAAACATTGTTGGACAAATAGGCATTGTGACGGGGAGGAAAATAATGGCAAACCACCAACCACACCAGCTTGAAGCACTTGAAACATTATTAGAAAAAGCCGACCTTCAAGGATACCTGACCACCGGGGATATCATGGAGGTTTTCCCGTGGGATGGAGATGATGATGAACGATTATTGGAGCTCTTCGGATTGCTGCATCGCCAGGGAGTGGAAATTGTCCTTGAAGAAGAAACAGAAGCTGAACCCGACCTCGCTAAACTGGAAACATCCCCCCTGGATTTAGGTTCTGCATCCCTGGATAACGCTTTGTTACCTAATCTCGAAAGTATCTCTGCGGATGATAGTGTGGGTTTGTATCTTAAGGAAATGTCACGGGTTCCACTTCTTACCCTGCAAGAAGAGGTGAGCTTAGCTCAAAGGATAGAACTCGCCAAACAATCAAAATACAAGCTAATGAAGACGAACGGGAAGGGATCCAGTAAAAACCGGAAAGAGCTTGAGGATAATGTCCAGGATGGAATTTTAGCACGGGAGCACCTGATCAAAGCAAACACCCGCCTAGTGGTCAGTGTGGCAAAAAAGTATATCGGGCGTGGGGTTGCCTTTCTTGATTTAATTCAAGAAGGCAATCTAGGTTTGATGAAAGCTGTCTCGAAGTTTGAATACCAGCGTGGATTTCGTTTCTCAACTTATGCTACCTGGTGGATCAGGCAAACAATCACCCGTTCCATCGCAGACCAGAGTCGCACCATTCGTATCCCAGTTCATATGACAGATCGTCTACGTATGATGTATAAAGCAGCCCACAGGCTGGAGCAGAGCTATGGTCGCCCACCAACACACGAGGAATTATGCCTCGAAATGGGAGTTGGGCATGATAAGCTTCAATGGATGCTTGAGGTTGCCCGTATCCCGGTATCCCTGGAAAGCCCAGTTGGAGAAGAAGATGACACAGAGTTGGGTATGTTCGTGGAAGATACCATCACTCCCACCCCATCTCAGACCACTTACGAAAAAATGCTACATGAGTGCGTCGAACAGGTGCTGTCCACACTTTCGCCACGTGAAGCCCGCATCCTGCGTCTGCGCTTTGGACTTGAAAATGGGCATTCATATACTTTAGAAGAAGTGGGGCACAAATTTGGATTAACCCGCGAGCGTATCCGCCAGATCGAGGGAAAGGCGTTACGCAGGCTACGCCATCCCTGCCGGGCAAGGTTGCTTAGGGAATACCTATAAGCGTAGACCATACCATATCCAGTTATCTTGACAAATCATTCCCGCCCGTGTAGACTCATCCTAGCTACTAGAAAGGTTGGTTGATGTGGTTGTATCATTCTGTGCTACTCAATTTTTATCGCACTCCATGTGCATGCTGGGTATCATTGCACGCGCCTGGGCAACCAACTCTGGTTACGAGAAATAAATTATTAAAGAGTAAACTAAAGGGCTGCCCGAGATTGGCAGCCTTTTTTTGTGTATATAATAGCTTGATGCAAGAAATGGATTGTAGAAGGAGGCCATAATGTCCAAGAATATTCTGATCGCAATTGCCTGGCCGTATGCCAACTCTGAGATACACGTCGGCAATATAACCGGTTCTCATCTACCTGGTGATATTGTCGCGCGCTATCACCGATTAAAGGGAGACCGGGTGCTTGTGGTATCAGGTACTGATTCGCATGGAACACCTGTTACCCTGAAAGCGGACAGTGAAGGTCTGCCTGTAGAAGTGGTTTATCAACGCTTTCACAATAAGTTCCTCGAGCTGTTTCAAAAAACCGGCATCAGTTATGACCTGTTCACCTCCACGCACACTGAAAATCACTTCCGAGTCTCTCAGGCGATGTTTCTGGCCTTAAATAAGAACGGTTATCTGTATACAGAATCGCGCCCTCAATGGTATTCTCCATCTGCCAACCGTTTCCTGCCGGACCGGTACGTGGAAGGAACCTGTTATATATGCGGGAGCGATGGCGCTCGCTCAGACCAGTGTGACCGATGCGGCAGCGTGCTCGAACCTGAGAAATTACTCAATCCGCGTTCCAAGGTGGATGGCTCAACTCCGGAGCTGCGCGAGACAAAGCATTTTTTTCTCGATCTCTCAAAATTAGAGCCCGATGTGGAAGAGTTCCTCTGCCAACGCCAGCATTACTGGCGCGAGACAGTGGTAGGACAGTCACTCGGACAAATAGAGAATGAAGGCTTGCGACCACGCCCCATCACCCGTGACCTGGACTGGGGTATTCCAGTTCCGGTGGATGGTTGGGAGGGTAAATGCCTATATGTCTGGTTTGAAGCAGTCATCGGCTACCTTTCCGCCACAATCGAGTGGGCCAAGATATCTGGACAGCCTGAGGCATGGCGCGATTGGTGGACTGACCTCTCTGCCAAAGCCTTTTACTTCATTGGAAAAGATAATATCTTTTTCCATGCAGCGATGTGGCCAGCACAGCTTGAAGGAGCCGGAAAGGAATTCGTCGAGATTTATACGGGTGGGGAAGGGGCTCCCCTTAATCTGCCTTATGATGTACCTGCCAACCAGTTTATGAATCTGGAGGGTCAAAAAATTTCAGGCAGCCGTAATTGGGCTGTTTGGGGGTTGGATTTCCTGACGCGCTACGATCCGGATGCGCTGCGTTTTTATTTGACGATCAACATGCCAGAGTTACGCGATTCGGACTGGGATTGGGATGAATTCATCGCCCGCAACAACAATGATCTGGTAGCTACCTGGGGCAACCTCGTTAACCGGACCCTTCCCTTTGCTTATAAAAATTGGGATGGTTTAGTACCCGATCCAGGGGAATTACGACCGGAAGACAAGGAAATCATTGCTATTATAGAGACTGGTTTTAAAACTGTCGGTGAACAGCTGGAAGCAGTTCACTTGCGTGCCGCACTTAGTGAAGTCCTGCGATTAGCATCAGAGGGCAATAAGTATCTAGATCTATTCAAGCCCTGGTTTGAAATCAAGAAGGATAAGGCTGCTGCTGCAAAGACAATATATACTGGTTTACGGATTGTTGACTCTCTGAAACTATTATTTGCGCCTTTCATCCCCTTCAGTTGTGAGCGATTAAATACCTACCTGGGTTTCACGCAACCTATTTTTGGAGATCAGTATATCGATGAGTTGAAGGATAAGCTGGGTACTCACCATACTCTAAGGTATCGTCCGCCCCACCCCGGAGGAAGTTGGGTGCCATCGAAGCTTCAACCCGGTCAAATCCTGGAAGCCCCTGCTCCATTGTTTAAAAAGCTGGAGCCTGCTTTGGCTGAAGACGAGCGTAAACGCCTGGGCAAAGACTGACCGGTGCAACCAAAGGTTCAAGACTTTCTGGGAAAGCATAAAACGATATCATCCATTCCAGTGAAGAGTATATCCGGTGACAACTCTCATTCGTACCGAGAGACTCGGCAAAACCTACAAGGTTCGCATGCGCAAATGATTGATCAAGTCTGAGCGGCGATCTATGGAAGCACCGAAAGAGGTCTCGCTAGAAGTAAACCAGGGAAGAGCATAAGGTTCGCTTCAAGGTCGGCTGCATGCTGATGGGTAATGTGGGTTGTATTGGAATAGGCAGCCTGTCGACATATTGATTTTCTTCCCAAGCTTATTTCTTGCTGCGAAATACGCCTCTCCAGACCATCCAGCCTATCATTAGCATCCCTGCTATCCCTAAAAAGCTTATAAACAAAGCTTGAGTTCTCGCACCTGCTTCGGGAGCTGTCCCTGATGGTTGGGTTGCTGCTGCACCTTCGTCTTTTATCGCTGTCAAAGGATGATCAGCGTGTGTGCCATTATCGAATTCTGAGTTTATCGCATAACTGACTGTGAATGGCACTAAGATCACTTGCCCATCGTATACCAACAACAGCTCCGAGCTTTGTTCTGCAGGAGTGGCCAGATCTTCAGGTGGAGGATTAAAGGACAACACATTTTTATCCTCCAAATCCCGGTCCAGCTCGGCAAGTGCGTCCATATCCAGATTTGTTGGTCGTTCTGGTGCCACAAGGTAGGATGCCACCTCATGTGCGCCATTCACCCGATTTTTCCAGTTTGGATCAGGTGTCGTCATGACCAACACGTCTTTATAACCCAATGAAAGCACAAAGAGCAATGTCTGTGTTTGGTTTTCTAAGCTCAAATACCCGCGTGGCTTATTTTCTGGAGCTGAAGCGCGAACAACCATCCCCGTGGGAAGGTCAATAATTCCTGTTTTTATCGTCTCAGTAAACCAGTAATCCTTGCGCGGCTCAGAAGCCGTAACCGGACCGGTTTTATACAGCATTCCTATCACCGTTAAAAAGAGAATGCAAAGCAGTCTGAACTGAACCCAAGGGCCTTTCACGCCAGGATAAAAATACTCCTAATCCACATTTTCTTTGATAAGAAATCCACGTCTGCGCAGCTCGTTCACGAATGGTACCGCCGGCACCAAGCTTTCCACTCCACCAGCACCACGCGGGGTTATTCCATGGGCCATCATCTCTGCCACAATGGCAGCATCCCAGCCGGTTGTGCGTTCCATGGCGGTAAAGCCAGTCTTCTCGTCAAAATGATCTTCCAGCTCAACCACGGCTTCGGCAGGTTTTCCACCTTTCTTTCCCAAGGCTTTCACGCGCACAAAAACAATATCCTTGCGCTTCTCCAGGTCACCCGGGAAGGTTACCTTTGGTTCATATAGTGCATGGAAGACATCACGTGGTACGACTTCGTTATTGCCCACCATTACTGGCTTTAAGTCCCACATTCCAAGGTCCCAGAATGCACGCAGCTGGCTGAAGTGCCCTGGATAACGCAGGGTGAGGTTTTGTAATGTGCGCAGCTTACCTTCAAAGGTCCACGGCATGGTACTGGTTCCTCCCCCTGCCACAAAAGCCTCCAGGGTGCCAACCGAATCGGGAAATTCGACGGTCTCCAGCTCTGTCATCGGTTCCACCTCGGTGATCTTGCCATGACGCAAAAAGATGGCTGGCTCGGCGTATTCATTGGTCAGCCCAGCAACATGGAAGGTAAGCAGATAGTTGAATGGCGGTTCTGGATTTTGTGGAATACCCCCATCCCACATGTATACATCCGTGGCCTCGTCCAGGAGCCCCATGGTGTAGACCGTCAGCGATGTTCCCAAACCTGGAACCTGGCCACAATCAGGGATGATGCTGATCCCCGCCTGCCGCGCCTGTGCATCAAATGTGTGTTGTCGTCTGGCAATATCGGTGTTGCCACCCAGATCACACATGCTGGCTTTCACCTTGACCGCCACACGGGTGATGTCCAGGTTAAAGTAATAGGGTACCGCACTGACAAACGCATCCACCCCAGTCAGCACACNCTCCAGGGCTGTTGTGTCGGTCACCTCNACTTGAATGGCTTCGGCTACATTTGCATTAATAAGCTGGTTCACNCGTTGCGCTGCACGTTGGGCAATTTCTAAATCCCGGTCTGCCAGGATGATCCGTTTTGCATCTCCCCAACGTGCCATATCATAGGCAGAGGCTGTCCCTTGCCTGCCAGCTCCCAAGACTGCATAGGTGTAATTCATCGTATCTCCTCCTGTAAAGGGTCTGACCCGATTATAAGTCAAATCACTCCTCCCCGTGTCATACTCCTGTGGTAAACTCCCTGATTGTCTGACTTTAAGCTAGGTTTAATTCAAAATGGACGCAAAAACATTACATACCCTTGAGTTCCAAAAAGTCCTGGAGCGCCTGGCTGGTTATTGTGCTTTTGCTGCTTCGATAGACAAAGCTCGCCAGCTACAGCCGACCAATAATATTGATGAGGCCCATCGCCGCCTGTCGGAGACGAGTGAAGCGTTGCAGATGCTTGTCACCCGCCCAGACCTCACCATTGGAGGTGCTCGCGATGTACGACAGGCAGTAGATTTGGCTGCCCATGGGGGGGTGCTGGCTCCCACTGATTTGCTCGATATCAAATCTACCCTGGTTGCTGCTCGTACTCTAGCGCGCACATTTGAGCGCCTGGAAGGACAATTTCCGACCCTGTATGCGATCGCTTCTCAGATTCCAATCTCCTTAGGTCTGGTAGACGGAATCACGCGCGCCATATCAGAGCGAGGTGAAATTTTAGATAGCGCATCCGATGCGCTTGCAGCCATTCGTCGCGACTTGCGCGTCGCCCATGATCGGCTGATGACCAAGCTGCAGCGCATGGTATCCGATCCACACACCTCTCCATATCTGCAAGAGGCTTTGATCACCCAACGGGATGGACGTTATGTTCTGCCTTTACGAGCTGAATTTAAAGGACGGATCAGGGCGGTCGTCCATGACCAATCTGCTTCAGGCGCAACCCTATTTGTTGAGCCGCTCAGCGTTGTGGAACATAACAATGAGTTTCGCGAGCTTCAGCTAGCGGAGCGGGATGAGGAAAGACGCATTTTAACCGCACTTTCCCAACAAGTGGGCATGCAGGCTGGCAGTATTCTCGATACCGTAGAGCTGATTGCTGACCTGGATTTATGCTTTGCAAAAGCTAAATACTCCGATGATTTATCTGCCAGTGAGCCTGCTTTACACCCAATCAGCAAGCCCACCAATCATCATCCAGGGACAATCATCCGTTTATACCAAGCGCGCCACCCTCTATTAGACCCTACAACTGTGGTTTCGATAGATGTCGAATTGGACGCCCAGACTTATGCTATGGTGGTTACAGGTCCTAATACGGGTGGCAAGACTGTTACGCTTAAAACGATTGGTCTCCTGGCGCTGATGGCGCAATCCGGCCTGCATATTCCCGCCCATTCTGGCTCTGAGATCAGCCTGTTCCATAATATATATGCCGATATCGGGGATGAACAATCCATCGAACAGTCCCTTTCGACATTTTCCGGTCATATTACAAATATCATCCATATACTGGATCACGCGGATCGCCGCTCACTGGTGATCCTTGATGAATTGGGAGCAGGTACCGACCCACAAGAGGGGGCTGCCCTGGCACGCGCTTTGCTGACCCACCTTTTAGAGCGAGGCATCACCACCCTGGTCACGACACACCACCCAGAGCTTAAAGCATTTGCACATACCACTGCGGGCGTGGTGAATGCCAGTGTCGAGTTTGACCTGGAAACTCTACGTCCAACCTTTCACTTAACCATCGGCTTGCCTGGTCGCTCCAATGCCCTGGCAATTGCTCAGCGCCTGGGCATGCCTGAACCCATTATCACAACTGCCCGCTCTGAATTAAGCCCGACCGATATTCGTGCTGAAGACTTGCTGGATGAAATCCACCGCCAACGGGATTTATCCCGCAAAGCCCGCACAGCAGCTGAAAATGCACGCCATGAAGCCGAAGCTATACGGGCTGAACTGGCAAAACGGCTGGAGAAAATTGAAGACGAGCGCATGCAGGTGCTGGAGAAAGCTCGCCACCAGGCTGAGGAGCAGGTCGAGGAAGTGCAGGATGAGCTGAGAGATATACGCCGGCAGCTCGCTCGCACCAGACAACCACTAGAACTCATTGAAGAGGTAGAAGAAAAAGTTGAGGAATTGCAGGAAACAGTTGCGGCACCGGTTGAAAGACGCTCACCTGAAAAATCCATTTCCAGTGTACGCCGTACCGTTCGATTGGGAGATAAAGTACGCTTGCACTCTCTAAATACTCATGGGGTAGTCACCTCTCTAAGCGAAGAGGAGGCTGAGGTGCAGGTGGGTGTATTGCGTATCCGGGCACGGCTGGCAGAATTGCAGATCATCGGAGAAGATGTGCAGCCTGCACAGGGTTCTTACGGGTTGCCAACCGCCCGAGAATTAATGTCAGNTGCTCACCCAAGCAAGACTGAGGAGACAACAGCAAGAAGCAGCCATGCCCCTGCCAAACATTTTTATGCGGAATCACCAGGAATCGAGCTTGACCTGCGTGGTCAACGCGCTGAAGAAGCCCTGGATTCGCTTGAGCGTTACCTGGACTCAGCCTATCTTGCTGGGCTACCCTGGGTGCGTATCATCCACGGCAAAGGCACCGGGAAACTACGCCAGGCAGTCCGTGAAGCTTTAAGCCAGAGCCCGCACGTGAAATCTTATGAGTCAGGTGGGGATAAAGAAGGTGGTGAAGGAGTCACAGTGGCCAAGCTGGCGCTCTAAATGTTAAAAGATCTTCGCTTACCTGCCACCTTCCGCGCCTTTTCTCATCGCAACTACCTGCTCTGGTTTTTTGGCCAGGGAGTTTCTCTGATCGGCACCTGGATGCAAACCATGGCTCAGCAGGTGCTGGTTTACCAGCTCACCGGTTCTGCTGCCTCCCTGGGGATCATTAGTTTTATTGGATTGATCCCCCTGATTCCCCTTTCACTGTGGGGAGGCTCAATTACCGACCGTTTTCCAAAGCGCACGATTCTCCTGATCACCCAGAGCATCATGCTTGTTCAAGCATTCCTGCTGGCGGTCCTCGCCTGGAGTGGAACAGTCCAAATCTGGCATGTTTATGTGCTGGCGTTCATATTAGGGTCAGCCATCGCAGTAGATTTACCAGCCAGGCAGGCTTTCACCGTGGACCTGGTCGAGGGGAAGGATGACCTGACCAGTGCGATTGGCATGAATTCCGCCATGTTTAATGGGGCACGTGCCATTGGTCCCGCTTTGGCGGGCATCTTGGTGGCAACCACCGGTGCGGCTAACGCATTTTTCCTTAATGGATTAACTTTCATCGCGGTTATCATCAGTTTACTGATGATGCGTGGCTTACCGCAACCTCAATCCTCTGAGGGCGAGGCTAACACGATAAAACACATGGCAGGTGGCCTGCAATTTATCCTCCAACGCCAGACAATCCTTATAGTGGTGAGCCTTATTGCAGTAAGCGCATTCCTATCCATGCCTTACAATACGCTATTGCCGGTGTTCGCCAGCGAGGTGCTTATACAGGGTGCGCAGCCGTTTGTAGCAGCCATATGTAACTCGAATAGCCTGGTAATGGGTTGCCAGGCTCCAGAAGCGCTGCCGCTTGGATTGCTGTATTCCATGATCGGTGTCGGGGCAGTCATCGGAGCGCTGGTAGTAGCTTCATTGCCTGCAAACGCCCGGCGTGGTCGATTATTCACCGTTGGCAACCTGGCTTTCCCGCTTTTCTTGCTCCTGTTTGCCTTTTCAACAAATTTCATGCTTTCTTTGGTATTAACACTATTTATTGGCTTCAGCTTTGTCTGGCAGAATGCTCTGGCAAATACCTTGTTACAATTCGTCACTCCCAATGAGCTGCGCGGAAGGGTGATGGGTGTATATTCCATGACGTTCCAGGCTATGTTCCGGCTGGGTGGCTTGCAAGCCGGGTTTATGGCTGATTGGCTTGGGGCTCCAATTGCGATTGGCGTTGGAGCTTTAGCTTCTTTGCTATACGGCGGATACGTCGCGATTCGCTATCCCAAGGTCAGACAGCTATAACCTGTTCATGGGTAATGAAGATATTCCTGGGCTGCCGGATAATTCTGCTACTTCGATGCTAACGCCTCACCAGGGGAAGATGAATCAGGTTGATGCCAACGTAGATGACTTTACGGTCATGATCGACAACAATGGTATTGACACCATCCAGGATGAGCAATTCGGCGCGTATACCGGCAACTCCAGCAACATTTCCGCTGGTAAAGATTACGCTGAATTCCCCATCCGTATCTGTATAGCCACTAATAACCTGTCCTTCATATCCACCCACAATTGTCCCATGCAGCCCATCGCCTTCCGTGCCTATTTTAACCATCTGATTAGGTACAGGATTACCCCATTCGTCACACACCGTGGCTACCAGTGTTGTTGTGGAGACGCCATCCGCGGGCAGCTGGTTGTTTGAGATCCATAGCGTGATCCGGTCAGGCAGGGGATTACCAATCTCGATCTCGGTGGAGGCATAAATTCCGTTCGGCGCCATTGCTGTAATGGCAGCCGTACCAATATTTTCTCCGCTGGTGAAAGTTGCCATGAAGGAGCCATGTTCTGTAGTGGCAGGATTTGGGCTGAGGCTTCCGTTGTTCGTTACCAGCTGGATCTCAGTACCATCTGCAACTGCCACGCCTTGCAGATCGGTAACAAGAAATTCCAACGAAGCTGTATCTCCATTCGGGCGCAGGAAGTGCGTTGGATTAAAGATATCGATCCTGGCAGGTTGGCGGTGGCGCGTAATGCGTGCGCTGGCTGAATCGCTGATCGCACCCTTCTCCCACTCGGTGGCAGAAATAGTCATTATACCGGTGGTCCCACTGGGTAGGTTATTGGAAAAACCTGATGTCAGATAGACATCAAATGTATCAACTTCAGTCTGACCCGCATCCACACACACCATGGGGAGGAATGGGAACTCGATCCACCAACCTTCAGGTGCACTATAACTGATCCAATAACAATGATTATGGATATCTTTATTGGTAAGCTGGAATTGTAGTTCAGTGACCCCTCCATAATTTACCCCATCACCCATGGACTGCATTTGAAAAGGCTGAAAGGTATAGGGATTGGGATCGATGCGAAGGAATGCCTCGCCATTGTGCAACCCTTGCAGGGTTAAGTAAGCGCTGCCCGCTCCCAGGAAGAAGGAACCGGAACCATATAAACCATCGCAGGCATCCTTGTCATTATGCAAACCATCGTCAAAAAAATTAATACTGTAGCCAAATGGAGAGCCGTCAGCCTTGTGAAAAAGCCCGCTGAGCACGCAGCCATCCACCTGACCGGCTACCTGCACCAACAACTGCTGGGTACCGGTTGAAAGGGTATGGTTGATCGAACCCTCCACGTAGATAGGGCTGACAGCAAAACTGGTGAAGGAAAAGGTTCCCGATCCTGTATTACCGGCATCCACAAGGGCTTCCCAATCTCCAACCCGCCCATTCGTATTCACCTGGACATATTGCACCAGGTCCAGGTCCAGGCACATGGTGCCTGGATCGGAGCAGTTGACCGGATTACCATTCGGGTCGCTAACTTCCAGTGGTTCAAAAGAACCGCTGTAGCCGGTGAGCAGGAAACCAATGCTCTCCATTGTGCTATCAACGGTAACAATGTAGGTCTTGGTCGGCTGAGGCGGGGCAGGGGTGAGTTTATAACCCATGCCGTCACTGGCTCCGTTGACATCGTTATAACTGAGCTGGAGACCGATGGTGCCATTTGAATTTTCAAGTCCGATCGTGGCACTTTCCGCACCGTTGGGTACAGTCTGGTATTGGTAGCGGATCTCGTAGGTTTCCAGGTTGAGCAGGATTTCAAACGTATTGAGGACTAG
>Ga0031656_10000016_pt1 | contig 38533 bp, 35 predicted proteins | sample FrelakmetDIP11DI_FD_55080 | JGI IMG/M metagenome (GOLD analysis project Ga0031656, IMG submission 55080) | Freshwater lake sediment microbial communities from the University of Notre Dame, USA, for methane emissions studies - DIP11 DI | ecosystem: Environmental > Aquatic > Freshwater > Lake >... | reverse complement strand
GTACCCGTCCCAGGTGCAGATTTTGCAGCCTCCATGGCAGCTGGAGTTCAGAATTTTTCAGGTAAAGTAGTTGGGAATATCAATGATTTCACTTCGAGTATCACATCAATAACGAATCCTCCACCAAAGGTTTCAACTAGCTCATCAAAAGGTGGATATAAAAGTGGTGGCGGTGGTTTTTCATGCGCCTGCGCCTGCGCCTGTGCAGGATGCGCTTGTGCTTGTGCTGGTGGTGGTCGATAATATTTCCATTTACAAATTATAATGAGAAGTTTAAATTGATCTTAAATAAGTTCAAAACTCAAAATCGTTCCAAAATATTACCAAATTCTGGTTTATTCCATTTTGATATTTCCTCCAATGGAGACAGGACGAGAGTCCATTTACGGGTAGATCCAGATGGCAGTGGATTGCTCATAATCAATGCGAGTAGAATAATTCATCTGAATCCTACTGCGTTATTTATGGCATATTTGTTCTTNCAAAATACAAAACATGAACAAGCGATTAATATCATTATTAAAACCTTCGATGTACCAAAAGCCTTTGCTGAAATCGACTACACGCAAACCTCTAAACAATTGCAGGAGCTGATTAAACCAGATGGCGTTTGCCCTATACACGATTTAAATTTAGATGTTACGCCACCTTTTAGCACAACGCCATCTGCACCATATCGAATGGATATGGCACTCACCTACCGATGCAATAATGATTGTGCTCATTGTTATAATGCACGCTCCAGGGAATTTCCTGAATTATCAACGAAAGATTGGCTATGGATACTGGATTTACTTTGGGAAATTGGTGTTCCTCACATCGTATTTACCGGTGGTGAACCAACATTAAGATCAGATCTACCAGACCTTATCTCTCACGCAGAGAATAATGGTCAGATTACAGGAATTAATACGAATGGAAGACGGCTGTCAGATCGAAAATATTTAGATACCTTAGTGGATGCTGGTTTGGATCATGTTCAAATAACCATAGAATCTCATAATCCTGCAATTCACGATGGTATGGTTAAATCACTCGGTGCTTGGGCTCAAACGGCTGCTGGAATCCGCAATGTGCTCGAGTCATCTTTGTATTTTATGACAAATACAACGATGTTAACTAATAACAGCCCGGTACTAAGGGAGACACTGGAATTTCTTGCAAACCTCGGAGTTCCCATTATCGGCCTGAATGCTCTAATTTATTCTGGTCGAGGATTATCCGTTGATACCGGTATTGCAGAAAATGAATTGCACTCCTTACTTACTATAGCTAGAGAGATAACTTCATTCCACGGTCAGCGATTAATCTGGTATACACCTACCCAATATTGTAATTTTGATCCTGTTCAACTAGAGCTTGGTATAAAAAGTTGTTCTGCAGCTCGATATAACATGTGCATCGAACCAAATGGAGATGTCATACCATGCCAATCCTATTATTTCTCACTTGGTAATATCCTAAAATTACCTTGGGCCAGTATTTGGGATCATGAATTATCTAAAAACCTACGTGGACGTGTGGATATTCCACGGAAGTGTACAGATTGTGCATTAGTCAGTGAATGCCGAGGCGGTTGCCCATTAGCATTACCCGTCATGACCGATAACAAACGAATTGGAGACTCAAATGCCAAACCTGCTTGAATCAGTCACACGTCTGTTCACACCAGTGAAGCCATTATCTCCTGGGATTTATCACTATCAAGCACCTCCCGACGCAAATGCGCCATACCGCCTCCATTTACGAATAGAACCGGATGGGAATGGTTTATTAATCGTGAACGCGTCGACCATACTTCATCTTAATCAAACTGCGGTGGAGTACGCATTCCATTTTGTGAAACAGACACCTGAAGAACAGATGCTTAGGGAAATTACTAGTCGTTATAGGGTAAATCGGCAGCATGCATTAGAGGATTATCAACACTTGAATGACCGTATTCAAGCATTAATTACATCACCGGATGTTGATCCGGAAACATATCTCGATTTTGAAAGATCAAAACCCCACACACAACCAATTTCCGCTCCTATCCGTCTTGACTGTGCACTAACTTATCGTTTACCAGCAACATTTGATGATTCACTTGCTCCAAATTCTCGTGTTGTCCGTGAAATGTCAACCGAAGATTGGTTTGGGATATTCGATAAAGCATGGAGTTTTGGTATACCGCACATCATTTTTACTGGTGGTGAGCCTACCCTTCGAAATGATCTACCAGACTTGATCGCTCACACGGAGGCCAATGGACAGGTGGTGGGACTCTTAAGCGATGGATTAAATCTCATAGATAATAATTACCTCCAAGCATTACTTCAAACTGGGTTGGATCATTTAATGCTTACAATCGCACCAGATAACGAAAACTCTTGGAAAGCATTGGAAAATGTCCTTGCTGCTGATTTATTCGTTTCTGTTCACATTACGCTTACACCTCAGAATATAGATAATGTCCAGAGTGTAATGCAACGTCTTGCGAACATAGGTGTAAAGGCGATCTCACTAACACAATCGGACCCAGGACTACAGAATTCCTTAATCCAATCTAGAAACCAAGCTGCATCCTTAAACATGTCCTTAGTATGGGATCTCCCAGTCCCTTATTCAGCATTTAATCCGATTGCCCTAGAAACTCAAATGGATAATTTGCCTTTAGGAGCTGGTCATACATGGCTATATATTGAACCGGATGGCGATGTTCTGCCTTCTCAAGGAATTAATCAGGTGCTTGGTAATGTTTTGAGTGATCCCTGGGAAAAACTCTGGCAGTAGACTAAATAACTTGCTGCAATTCCAAACGCGGTCGCTACATTATAAGAACTTTTCTTACCTAACATGGGAATTGATATCACTTTATCGCAAACCTCAATAATTCCTGGATCCACCCCGCTGACTTCATTGCCAATTATTAAAACAACTGGAGTCACTTGACTTGTTACATCCATCTTGTATAGAAGTTCAGCAGAAGGTAAATCTTCTAGCACCCATATTTTAAAACCATTAGATTTGAGAGAATTAACTTTTTTTATTGCATTATTCGATTGTTCCCAAGGAATATTGACTTCAGCCCCCAATGCAGTCTTGCTCACCTTGGAGTTATCCGGGCTAGGTGAAATTCCACATAAATAGATCTTTCTTATTCCCATTCCATCTGAAGTACGGAATATCGATCCAACATTCAACGCACTTCTTATATTGTCCAATAATACATAATATTGTAAATCCCTATTCGAATACTCATTCTTTGATCTCCTATTTTGGTTATCTATAATTGCAACAGCACGAGTATTTGAACGGCATAATGGACACCGATTTCCTTTTGAAAATCCCTCGTATCCAGGAAAGCGTAACTGACAGCTGGGATTTTCACATTCATAAAAACGATATTCAGTCTCAGTCATGCATCACTTAGGATATTTATTATAATATCAGTTAATTGCAGATAAAATTTTGATAGAGAATTAAATTGTCATTATCGATCCATCAGTGGCACCAAAGATTCAAGCAACAAGCTCAATGGACGAGCCCGTTGCGTAATTATCTATTTAATAAAATTGATCTACGCCATGCTAAACAGATACTGGATGTTGGTTGTGGTACAGGTATATTATTGAATGAATTAAACCAATTATCTCAATGTAATCCTTACGGTGTGGATATCAATTATGATTCTCTTAAATTCATCCATGAAGCGTTACCGATGTCATTGTTAACCCAGGGAAATGCAATTTGTCTTCCATTATGCTCAAATACATTCGATGTCGCTCTTTGTCATTTCTTACTGCTCTGGGTAAAAGAGCCTCTTCAGGTTATAAAAGAAATGGCCAGGGTTGTACATCCCGGTGGATACATAATGGCACTTGCTGAGCCCGATTATGGTGGAAGGATCGACTTTCCCGTAGAATTAACCCAGCTTGGGATATGGCAAACCGAAGCACTCAGAGAACAGGGAGCAAATCCCCTGATTGGTCGTGAGCTTCAATCTATATTTTCTCTAGCAGGTTTATCGGAGATTGAATGTGGCATCCTGGGTGGGCGATGGTATGCGACCCAACTTGATGATCAATTTGANTTAGAATGGTATGTATTACAATCTGATTTAGATAAAAAAGAGGAATTTATCCGATCATCTGCCAAGTATGAAGCCATCGAAAGATTATCCCGAATCAACCAACAACGGATATTATACGTTCCCACATTTTATACGATCGGTCGTGTCAATAGCTAAATTATTCTGAAATCGGTATTCCAATTTCTATTTGACCATTTACGATGCGCACTGGATAGGCAGGTATATCCACAAATGCTGGTAAGGCTAATGCTTTGCCTGTCCTTACATCAAATCTTGCTCCATGTCGTGGGCATCCAATTTCAAATTCCTCCAGGATGCCTTCACCAACGGGTCCATCATCATGTGAACATACATCTGCGATAGCATAATAATATCCAGATATATTGAATACTACTATTTGCATTTCATCAATATCAATAAATATCCTTTNCCCAGCTTGTAGTTCCTCAACAGGCCCAATTGGAATGTATTCCAAATTTTTCGGTGAGTATTCCCTGTAATTTAGCATTTTCAATTTTCAACAAGATCATCACTGGCTTCACCCAATCCATATACGCCAGCTTTAAGTACCTTTAAAGAGAGTAATGCACATTTTAAACGAACAGGGCCGAGTTCAATTCCCAGCAAGTCCAGTATTTCTTTTTTTCCAATCTGTTTTACTTCGTCGATTGATTTTCCTAATACACTCTCAGCTAATAAGTCAGCTGAGGCTTGAGATATAGCACATCCATGACCATCAAACGCAACTTCACTGATCCGATTTTCTGCATCTACTCGTAAGTCTATTCGTATATGATCACCACAGAGTGGATTATCATCCTCAAAGGAAATATCATGAGGCTCTAGAGATCCACGAAAATGGGGATTTTTATATCGATCAATTATTAGTTCACGATAAAGGTCATCCATATTTATCCAAAATATTTCTTTACTTTATATAAACCATCAATTAATAGGTCAACTTCACGCTTTGTATTATACAGGTAAAAACTAGCTCTTGTCGTGGCGGGAATATTATATTTTTCGTGCAATGGCATGGCACAATGATGCCCAGCTCTCACAGCAAGTCCTGATTGATCCAATACCTGAGCTACATCATGTGGGTGTACTCCATCAAATGTAAATGAAGCCACACCTCCCTTGTGCTTGGCTTCTGGACCAAAAACATGTAATTCTGGAAATTCTGTCAATCGAGCCAACGCATAAGAAATGATTTCTTGCTCGTGAAGGGCAATTTTTTCTTTTCCAATACTTTCAATATAATCCATTGCAGCGTGCAGGCCGATCGCTTCTGCAATTGCTGGGGTTCCTGCTTCAAATTTATGAGGCAGTTCGTTGGGGATAAAGGAACGCAATAAGACCCGTTTAATCATTTCCCCACCACCTAAAAAAGGTGGAGTATCATTTAATAAATCTAATTTTCCGTAAAGTACTCCTAATCCTGTCGGTCCACACATTTTATGAGCAGAAAATGCAAGAAAATCTGCATTCAACTCCTGTACGTCCACGGGAATGTGCGGAACAGATTGAGCACCATCCACAATTGTTACTGCACCTGCCTGGTGAGCCAATTGAATTACTTCTTTTGCAGGGTTTATTGTTCCAAGTACATTAGACATATGCGTAAAAGAAACCAGGCGAGGCATTTGTTCAAGTAACTCCTTATAAACTTCTAAATCCAGCAAGCCCTCTGTTGTGACTGGAATAAATTCAAGTCGAATTCCTTTTTCCGCGACCAGCATTTGCCATGGGACAAGGTTGGAATGGTGTTCCATCTCGGTAAGGATCACCAGATCATCCTCCTGAAGATATTTCCTTCCCCAGGTTAATGCAACCAGATTGATCGATTCTGTTGTATTTCTGGTGAATATGATTTCTCGTGGTGAACGGGCATTAATAAAAATTGCTGTTCTCTGCCTTGCTGCCTCATACGCCTCGGTTGCTTCTTCTGCCAAGGTATGCACACCGCGATGAACATTGGCATTATTTTTATAATAATAATTATCCATTGCCTGGATTACCTGGATTGGTTTTTGAGTCGTTGCTGTTGAATCCAGATACACCAATGGAATACCCGGATGAACTTCCCTTGTCAATATTGGAAAGTCATGTCGAATTTCATCCACATCCAGGTTTTTATTGATTGCGTGTTCCATTATGGTCATCTATTTTCCCTTCTGATGGATGCGAGTTCTTCGTTTCGATGGACGGATTTGGGTCGATGTTTTTGGACACCATAATACATGATCGGGAACCATCCATCCATCCGTAAGGTATACACTGTCCTTAAATTGAACCGCAATCATTTTTGGATCCACTTGCACAACAATCCCTTCCAGCCAGTCACGAATTCTTGTACTATTCTTATCGTGATCACAAAACACTTCTACACGATCCCCGACATGATACAACTCACCAAGGTCTGGTGCATGTGTAAAATACATTTCTGCCAAAGTACCCTCCTTAATTCATGATTATTTCATTTTATTTAATATAGCTTGTTGAAAACGTTGCCTTACCCCGTCAAATGGAATTCGCTGCATAATGGGGTCAAAGAATCCTTCCACGACTAAATGTTCTGCTTCAGTGTAAGGAATACCCCGGCTCAATAGATAAAATATCATATCAGGGTCAATTTTTCCAACAGTCGCACCGTGGGTACACCGAACATCATCAGCTAGAATTTCTAATCCTGGAATTGAATCAGCTCGCGCATTTGAGTTTAATATTAGATTTCGATTAGCCTGATAACCATCGGTTTTCTGGCCTTCAGGAGCTACATAAATCATTCCTTGCCAAACTGATCGGCTACTATCTTTAAGTGCTCCTTTAAACAATAAATCACTTGTGGTATGTGGCACAAGATGATTTTGCTGTGTATCATGGTCTAAATGCTGCTTTCCATCTGTGAAGTAAAAACCTGACATCTTAGCAACAGCACCTTCGCCAACTAAATCTATTTCAGAAAAATTCTTGGTGAGAAAACTACCCAAAGCTCCAAAAATCCATTCCAGGTTGGCATCTTTACCCACCTTTACTCTTTCATGACTAAAATTCCAAACATTATCTCCCCAGGATTGAAGTTCAACAAATTGTAGCTTGGCTCTATCACCGACATGAATTTCAACTAACCCAGAATGTAATGTTTGTCCCTCTTCTCCATCCGGTGAAGCAGCTTCGTGAATATAAGTAAGCGAAGAATCAGGTTCCATCCATATCATAATATGTGAGAAATAAGCTAAACCAGCTCCTGGCCCCCAGATCACAGAATGAAGTGGAACCTCAAGTTTAATACCTCTGGGAATATAAATAAAAACTCCATATTTTTCCATCGCTGCAGTCAATGAAGCAAATATACCTTCATCAGGTTTTACGATCTGACCAATTATTTTTTCAAGTAAATCTGCATATTTCATCTCTGCAGTATATAAATCAGTAAATATTACTCCTTGCTGTGTCAGAGTTTCATCTAAATTTACATCTGTTCTCTCGGGTCGAATAATTATTTGTCCCCCGTGTTTCTTACTAGCTAAAGGATTTAATAATATTTTTGGAACCGAAGCTAACTTAGCAATAGAATTTTTCTCAGGTATTGAGAATTTATCAATATCAAGATTATGAATATCTGTTCTTCGCCAGGCTTCATCCTTCGTTGTTGGAAGTGAAAATTGTTTGTATGAATCCCATGCTTTCTGCCTGTAATTTTTTATATATTCCGTACCGTTCCAATTTTTCGATAAAGCAGGTATCATCTCAGGGACGAAAACAAAATCTTTCGATCTGATATTATCGGGTTGTTGTGTCCTGGTGATTACTCTCCGTGTGCTCATGTTTAACCTACCGAACCTGCCATTTGCAGTTGAATTAATCGATTCATCTCAATCGCATATTCCATGGGTAATTCTTTTACTAATGGTTCAATAAAACCGGAAACGACCATTGTGGTTGATTCTTCCGCGGATAAACCTCTACTCATCAAGTAAAATAATTGTTCTTCACCAACCTTTGAGACCGATGCTTCATGGCCTATTGAAACATCCTCTTCATCAATCTCAATTGATGGGTAAGTATCTGAGCGTGATTGGGGGTCAAGTAATAANGCATCGCAAACAGTGTTCGAGCGACTATCCACTGCGCCTTTATATACTTTCAATAATCCCCGAAACGAAGTCCTCCCTCCCCCCTTACTTATGGATTTCGATGTAATTTTACTTGAGGTATGGGGCGCAAAATGAATAGCTTTTCCACCAGCATCTTGATGCTGTCCTGGTCCAGCAAACGCCATTGAAAGAATTTCGCCTCGTGCGCCTGGTTCAAGCAGATAACAGGATGGGTATTTCATGGTGAGTTTCGATCCCAGGTTGGAATCAACCCATTCCATTGTTCCTTCTTCATGGACTAAAGCTCGTTGAGTTACCAGGTTGTACACGTTTGTTGACCAATTTTGAATTGTTGTGTATCTTACCCGGGCACCTTTATTTACAACAATTTCAATTACACCGCTGTGTAATGAATCTGTTGTATATGTAGGAGCGGTACAGCCTTCAACGTAATGAACCTGGGAACCTTCGTCGGCAATTATTAATGATCGTTCAAATTGGCCAATATTCGCGACATTTAATCGAAAATAAGCCTGAAGAGGGAGATCTACCTTCACCCCTTTGGGAACGTAGACAAATGATCCACCTGACCATACCGCACTGTTTAAAGCTGCAAATTTATTGTCTTCTATAGGGATTACTTTTCCAAAATATTGACGGAATAAATCGGGGTGTTTACGCAGCCCATCCTCTATGCTTAGGAAAATCACCCCTTGCTTCTCTAAATGTTCTTGTATGTTGTGATAAACCATTTCACTTTCATATTGAGCACCCACCCCAGCCAGGAATTTTTGCTCAGCTTCAGGGATTCCTAAACGGTTAAAAGTGTTTTTAATCGTTGATGGAACATCATCCCAATTTTTACTCTCTTGCTGTGACGGCTTTACATAGTAGTAAATATTATCCAAATCAAGTCCAGAAAGTTCTCCACCCCAAGTAGGAATTGAACGTTTTTCAAAATGCGCCAAAGCTTTCAAACGGTACTCGAGCATCCAATGAGGTTCACCTTTAATATCTGATATTTGGTCAACAATTTCTTTGGATAATCCTTTGTTAGATCTAAATACATATGTATCAGGATCACTAAATCCAAATTTATAATCTCCAATATTATCTAAAGCGTTTGAGTCCGAACTCATTACAACCTCCAAAATCGCCTGCTTTATGCAGTTACCGCCTCGTATTTTTCACGAACCCAATCGTATCCATGTTCTTCAAGATGTGTAGCCAATTCCGAACCACCAGATTCTACAATCCGTCCGCCCAGCATGATGTGTACAAATTCTGGTTTGACATAATTCAGAATACGTTGATAATGAGTAATAACTAAAACACCCATATCTGGACCTCCTAAGGTATTTACTCCTTCAGATACAATCCTCAACGCATCGATATCCAAGCCAGAATCCGTTTCGTCCAATATAGCAATTTCTGGTTTTAATACTGCCATTTGCAGAATCTCCGCACGTTTCTTTTCGCCACCAGAAAAACCCTCATTCAAATATCTACCAGCAAAGGTATGATCCATCTTCAGGATATCCATCCTTTCCTTTATCATTTTTCTGAACTCAGGTACCGAAATTCCCTTATCTTCAGGATTTATTGCTTTCCTTCTGGAATTTATCGCAGTCCTTAGAAAATTTGCAACGGAAACACCTGATATCGCTACTGGATACTGAAATGCAAGGAAAATGCCGAGCCTCGATCTCTCATCAGGTTTCAGTTCAAGGATATTAAAACCTTTGAAAATTACTTCGCCTTTAGTTACTTCATACTCAGGATGACCCATCAATGTATACGCCAAAGTAGACTTCCCAGTACCATTAGGACCCATTAATGCGTGTACCTCACCTTGTTTTACTTCAAGATTCACACCTTTAAGAATTTCCTTGCCTGCAATACTAACATGCAAGTCCTGAATGATCATTTCTGACATGAAATACTCCTTGATGAAAATATATAAATGAATAATCCTTGATTGATTATCGATCAAGGATTTANTTCCTAAATAATTATAGCATGTCGTAATATTAATGTCAATATTTATGATAATTATGATAAATATTGACAGATGAAAGAAAGATTGTTATACTCTTCTTACAAGACATGGCTGGTTCACGAGATTTAGTCCTACGTACCCTACTTTCCCAACCTCGCTGCACAATAAATGAATTAGCAGAGAAGGTTGGAATTAGCCCCATCTCGATTAGACATCATATTGCTAGTCTTGAAGCAGAAGGGTTAATTGCCTGCGAGGATGAGCGACATGGGGTTGGTCGACCGCGAAAGGTGTTTTTTCTAACTGAACAGGGTATTGAACAATTTCCAACCAGATATGTGCAATTAACTCTTCGTTTACTAGAACACTTAAAAGAGACAATGTCTGAAGCGATGATTAACAAGTTATTCACACAGATGGCGAACAATCTCGCAAAAGACCTATCTGTAGGTATGGAAATTCAAAATCTCAGCATGGAAGAACGGTTAAACCTTGTAAAAAATATTTTACGACATGAAGGATTCAACATAGAATGGGAACAACTGGATGATGGATATCAAATCCATGAAGCAAGCTGCCCTTATTATTTTATTGGACAAAACCATCCTGAAGTCTGCACTGTTGATCAAATCCTCATATCAACGGTTCTTTCAGTACCGGCAGAAAAAATTAAATGTATACTAAACGGAGATAATAATTGCACCTATCAGATCTCCCCGCCGTCATATTTACCAAATAATTAACTATGAGTGATTACATTCAAAATAGACCTGATTGGGATATTGAAAAGTCAAATCCTGAGCTTATTGAACTACTAAACAATGAGCTAAAAAAAGTTATGGATCCAGAAATCGGTTTGAGTATCCTTGAGCTCGGTTTNATCCGAAATGTTGCAGTCGAAAATGGNACAGTAAAAATATTGATGATAATGACCACTCCCTTCTGTCCATATGGACCTGCCCTGCTTGAGACCACGCGTCAAATTGTAGAAACAGGACTCAAATTGCCAACGTCAATTACTCTCGGATATGAACCTTGGGACCCAAGCATGATGGATGAAAATGCAAGGCTAGATTGGGGCTTCTTCTAACAACTTGATAATCGTAAAACGATCCGTAGTAATATCTTCGATATANATTATANAAAAAAATCTGACTACTTTGTCTTTTATNAGATTTTTTCTGTTTGTTGAATATTGTAGGTGGCGAGGGTGGGACTTGAACCCACGACCTGAGGATTATGATGCCCCTGCTCTGCCAGCTGAGCTACCTCGCCATTTTGAGAGCGGCAGAATAGTACTACGCTCTGATTATTTTGTCAACTAAATTTCCCGGTCGATAATATAGCAAGCTAATTCTTCAAGAGCCTTTCTTTCCGTCGATTCTGGAAGTTTTATTAACGCATCTAATGCTTTCTGAATGGAAAGTCGTGCTTCAGTAAGTGACATATCAATTGCACCACTTTCCCTTATCGATGTAAGCAACCTGCCTAAACATTCCTCATCGCAAAAACTCGTTTGAAGAATATTTTGCATATCCAAATCTGCAGGATGGTTTTCTAGATAGTATAAAACCGGAAGCGTAATCAATCCTTGCCGAAGATCGCTGGCTACTGGCTTTCCCATCGTTGTTTGTTCACTTGTAAAGTCAAGAATATCATCGATAATTTGGAATGCCATTCCAATATTATAGCCATAATCTTTTACTATGCTTACGATATTTTCATCTGCATGGCTTAGAATTGCAGCTGTGGTAGTCGATGCTTCAAATAAAGATGCGGTTTTCGCGTAGATCCGACGGTAATAATCATCACGGTTTGCTACCCATCGACTACTAAACAGCTGATTTATTTCACCATTCACAATAGTTGCAAGCGTCGATGCAAAAATCTGCATTACTTCAACCGACCCTGTGTCAGCAGCTAATTTAGCCGCCTTTGAAAATATAAAATCACCCGTTAGAACTGTTGCTGCAGGTGACCATTGAGCATTAAGGGTTGGTATACCCCGCCTTATCATCGCTCCATCGATCAAATCATCATGAACAAGGGTTGCTGTATGCAGGGATTCGATCGCAGCTGCAAGCGTTGCTAACTTATCTGCATCTGCACCGAGCATTTTCCCGGTTAGTAGAGTCACAACAACCCGAATTCGCTTACCGCCTGAGCCAAGTAAATGATGTAATGCAGCAGCTACTGCGGCATGGTGTCCGTCTGCTTGGGAACGCATACGTTCTTCAACAAGTTTTACCTGGTCTTCTATTGGAGTTATGAAGGATGTATCAATCAAAGAGTTTCTCTCCATCCAAACAGCCTGTCTGCCTCGGCTGTAGTGACTTTTGCGATTTTGTCCAATGAATCTTCTTTTAATTCCGCGATTTTTTCTGCTATTATTCTAACATTAGCTGGTTCATTTCGCTTGCCCCGATAAGGATGCGGTGTTAAATATGGGGCGTCGGTTTCAATTAATAACTTATCGACTCGATGAAATCTAACGATTTCTTGAAGTAACTGAGAATTATTAAAAGTTATGGGCCCGGTTATTCCAATCTTAAAATTATATGAAACAATTTCTCTAGCAAAATTTATGTTTCCAGAAAAGGAGTGCATAACACCTGGATGCTCAACCAATCTACTTCGATCATCATTTAGGCCTTTATACCATTCTTGAATTATTTTAAGAATATCATCTGATGCTTCACGATTATGAATGATGACAGGCTTCCCTAAGTCTGCAGCTAATTCTAATTGCTTTTTAAAAATGACTTGTTGTTGTGTTTTTGGAGTTTGATCTCGATAATAATCTAACCCTATCTCTCCAATTGCCACTACCTTTCTTTGTAAAGCGATCATCCGAAGCTCTTCGTAGGATTGACTTGTCCAGGTATAACCCATGTTGGGATGTATACCAATGGACGCATAGACATCGTCATAAACATCAGTAAAATCAATTGCAGATCGACTTGTCTCGATGTCAATCCCAGGGATTAAAATCCTATAGATACCATTCTCTCTTGCCCGTTCTACAACTTGTCTTCGGTCATTATCAAAAGTGTTAAAATTAAGGTGACAATGAGTATCAACAAGTTCTAACACTGGTTGATCACCATCTACTGGATACCTGCAATCCGTAGTCCATCATCCAGAATCTCTTTGACTTTGTCCTGTCTTGTCGTTTCACAATATACCCTCATTATTGGCTCAGTCCCAGAAAATCTGATCAGCAACCAACCTCCATCTTCTAAGTTGAACTTGAAACCATCGGTTGTATCCAGGTTTTTTACGCGTATACCACCGATAAAGGATGGATTTGCAGTAATGATGCTTTGTTCACGTGATTCTCTATCACCAGTGAATGGGGTATCAATCCTGTCATAATAATGAGGACCGACCTTTTTAAATAATGTCTCGATCAATTCTGAAGGTTTTTGACCTAACCGGACCATCATATCAAGGAAGTATAAACCAGCTAAAATCCCATCCCTTTCCGGTACGTGCCCCCGAAAAGCATAACCACCTGATTCTTCGCCACCCAACATTGCATTTGTTTCTAACATTTTTGGAGCGATATACTTAAAACCAACACCGGTTTCATAAACCGGAACATTGTATAAATCGCCAAGCTTTGTTAGCATATTCGTTGTTGATAATGTCTTTACGATCGGTCCGCGCTCTTTACGGACTTCAAGAAAATAATAGCCAAGCAGTCCGTATACCCTCAACTGATCGATAAACCGACCATTTTCATCTCCAATGCCAAGTCTGTCGGCATCCCCATCTGTAATAATCAGAACATCGGCATTACGCATTTTCGTTACATGTAAGCCAACATCAACATTAGGTGGTATTGGTTCAGGTCTTTTCATCTCTGGAAAAATCGGATTTCTCTGATTATGGATTTCCTCTACTTTTGTTTTTCCCCCATGAAGCAGATTGGGAAACCATCCAATTCCATTACCCCACATCGGTTCAATAATGATATTCAAACCGGCATCCTTGATTATATCGATATTTACCATGCGATGTATTTGATCGATGTATGCCTTATTTGGATCAAAAATGACAATTCTGGATTGGCTTACCCCCTCATCGAATACTACCCTGGATGCTTTTTCTTCTGAATCTGGAATATATGTTTCAATTTCCAACAATCCATCTGGGCCAATCGCACCTCCATGCTCATCTCGAACCTTAAAACCATTGTCGGTTGCAGGGTTATGAGATGCAGTAATATTTATAGCGCCAACTGCTTTCTTATTCAATACTGAATAAGAAATCACTGGAGTGGGGGTTGCTTTATCTGTAATGTAAACTCTTAAACCATTCGCTGCCAGCACCTCAGCCACAGAAATTGCAAAATTTTCAGAATGGAAACGCTGATCGTAACCAACAACCACCCATTCATTTTTTAAACCTTTATTCAACAAATAACGCGCAAAGCCTTGTGTACACCGTCGGATATTAGCAAAAGTATAATCTTCGGCTATCCTGCCCCTCCAACCATCTGTTCCAAAATGGATTTTCTCCACGGTTATGCCTCCAGATTACCCAATCTAAATCGAGATGTATTATATCAAGGGATATTAGAGAGCGGAATAGGTATGGTTGAGATGATATAATCGAAACTTGTAAATTTATTTTCCGGAGGAAATTTATGAATCTTCAAATATTACAAGATACCCTAAATTTATTAGAAGGAAGTTTGATTATTACCGATCAGGAAACAAAAATCACTGACCGAAATCGATTACAACAAAATATACATCGGTTAGCGGAACAGTCTTCACTCGCAATGAATCCTCAAAAAGGTGCTGCACAATATGTTATTCGAAGGGCAGCTTTAGAATTTGGTTCAATCCTTTCATCTATAAACGACTTCTATCTTGCACGTGGCAGAGGCGAAATTCCTTTAACTTTTACCGTTCCCGCGATGAATCTTCGTATGCTCACATTTGATTCAGCCAGGGCGGTATTCAGGGTTGCAAATGAAATGAAAGCTGGTGCGTTTATTTTTGAAATTGCTCGTTCTGAAATGGGATATACGGATCAGCGGCCTGCAGAATATACATCCAGCATTCTTGCAGCTGCAATTGCGGAGGGCTTTATTGGTCCAGTTTTTGTTCAGGGTGATCATTTTCAAGTCTCTGCTAAACGATATGCAGCGTCACCAGATTCAGAAATACAAGCATTAAAGGATTTGATTATAGAGGCAATCAGTGCTGGTTTTTATAATATTGATATTGATACATCAACGCTTGTTGACATTGCCAAATTGACGATTCCAGAACAACAAAGAATAAATTATGAACTTTCTGCAATGTTATCGGCATTTATCCGCGAAAATCAACCGGAAGGGATCCAAATATCCATCGGGGGAGAAATTGGTGAAGTTGGCAAAGATAATTCAACCGAAGAAGAGTTAAGAGCCTATATGGATGGTTATCGAAAAGAATTATCCAGGAATTCAACCAAGTTTATCGGTTTAAGTAAAATCAGTATCCAAACTGGTACTTCGCATGGCGGAGTTGTGCTTCCCGACGGCTCTATTGCTAAAGTAAATCTTGATTTTGGTATCTTGTTAAAACTCAGCCGTGCTGCTCGCTCAGTCTATGGTATGGGAGGGACTGTTCAGCATGGAGCATCAACCTTACCGGAATACGCATTCGGGAAGTTTGTTGAATCCGAAGCCATTGAAGTCCATCTGGCTACCAACTTTCAAAATATTATCTTCGATCATATGCCAGAAGGATTACGAGCAACAATGTACAATTTCCTTGATAAGAACAATACATCTGAACGAAAACCAGATATGACTGATGAACAGTTTTATTATAAAACTCGAAAGAACGCCATCGGTCCCTATAAAAAAGAGACCTGGGAGTTGCCAGTAATTAAAAAAGCTGAGATTACCTTTGCACTTGAAGAGCAATTCAGAAAACTATTTGTTTCTTTGGGTATGGATGGCACACGCACATTGATANATGAAAAAATAGCACAGGTGAAGATCACTCCNGATTTAAAATACTNTTTAGGTAAGTTTACAAGTGAAGATGGGGTATCTGACCTCGCTGATTAAATATGCCGGTATCCGAACAGGGAATAAATCTCAACCATTTCATGCTTATACCCCGGGTATTAATATTCCTCACCCGGGGTAACAGTATTCTCCTGCTCAAAGGCGCTAATGACAAACGACTATGGGCTGGTTTATATAATGGGATTGGAGGACATATTGAACAAGGCGAATCTATCATAGCTGCAGTAAACCGTGAATTACGCGAGGAAACTGGTTTAATATCTCAGCATATTTGGTTGTGTGGATTTATTACGATAAATACACAAACCAATCCAGGCGTGGTGATTTTTGTTTATAAAGGCGAATTGACAGGGGGTAATTTGATTTCTTCAAATAAAGGTCTTCTTAAATGGGTTGAGCAATCTCAGCTCATACACTTACCATTAGTTGGAGATCTTCCCACACTCCTTCCAAAAATTATAGNTATGAAACAAGGAGATTTTCCTTTCTATGCTCACTCAAGTTACAATGAGCTTGGAAAAATCGTTGTTTCCTTCTTATAAATATAAANCAAACAACGGACATATATTCGATGTCTGCAGTTTGTTATTATGATTGATTATTTCTGTTTATTTTCGGAATGATCGTCCAACAAGAAATATCCCCATCACAATAAGCATAGTTGGCCATAAATAATTGATATATTGCTCTACCGAGATAAGGATTATTAACCCGATCAATCCTAATATACCTGCAGGTATCCAAGCCCAACGCATTTGGCCTATTGACGTAGGTAAAATCGCTACCAGGGCGAAGGTTAATCCAAGCCCCAGAAAGAAAATTCCGCCAGTAACAAACATTGTGGAATTTATTTCCATGTATGAAACAAGAGCAATTGTTGCGATAACACCAGCAGGAATAATCGACCACCAGTTAGAATGTTCAGCCAGATAAACAAGAAAAAAACTTAGTGAAATTCCACTTAGTATGATTGTCCCACTCAGGTTTCTTTCATTGAAACCTGGCAAAAATTCATTTAGTCCTATGATTGCTGAAATGCTTAATAATATTGTTCCGGGTATCAGCGCCCACCAATGCTCATGATTAGTCGAAAAAAAAGAAAGAAATAATATCGCAACAAACGCAGAGATTATAGTCCAGAATAATGCTCCTCCTTTGATTACCTCAAATGTGTCCAGAAGTAATAATATTCCGCCTATGACTAATACAAATCCCCAAAATATTCGTGAAGAAAGAATTTTCATAAACAAACCTCCAGGCTATTTCTTCTTATGAATCGTTTGGATTAATATCCATAAACCTCCAAGGATAATTAATACTGGCCAAAACTTATTAAATTGAGCCTGTCCCGAAAATATCATATAGAAAATTCCAAATAGTATTGCACTTATTAAGATCAGCCATAATCCTTCAATAAATCCATTTTTCTCGCGCCCACCCAATAAAGTTGATAATATTATTCCGATACCAACAAAACCTGGAATTAATGACCACAAGTAAGACCATGCAGCCCAATTACCAGTTGAATTTGTCCAATAAAGTAGTCCCCCGATTCCGCCCACAATACAAGCTGGAATACTCATACCTNGATTTCTTAATAATAAACCAAGTAAAAATAANAAAATCCCTATACCGATGATAATAACTGGCCATTGATACTCAATGATCATGATGTCATTCAATCCGGGCACCAGATCAAATTCTGAAACTAAAAACCAACCACCTATTAAGATTAGAATAATTCCAATGACTAGATCTGATCTTCTTGTTTTTGTCATACATCCTCCTTTGTTTATACCATGTGAATTATGTATTCAACCAAGACAATTAATTTTCTTTACTTCATCAATTCACTTCTATGTATATCTGCTGATTCCATTATTAAAGTATCTTTACAATATTTTTGTCAGATCAATTACAAATATCCTTTAATGCAACATCCAGTGTTGGGAATTTAAATTTATAGCCCAGATCAAGAAGTTTTTTTGGAAGTACTGTTTGACCTTCCACAACTAAATCAGCAACTTCACCCAAAGCAAGACGCATTAAAAAGGCAGGAATAGGTAAATAGTGTGGCTTTTTTAGTACTTTACTGATCGTTTTACCAAATTCGTTGTTGGTTATTGGATTAGGAGATGTAAGATTAAACACCCCAGATGCATCGTGATTTGAAATTANAAAACGGATTGCATTTACTTCATCGTCAATATGAATCCAAGACAAAACCTGATTCCCATCACCAACAGGACCACCGATGAACAACTTATACGGGAAAATCAATGGTCTTAATGCTCCACCATGGGCGTCTAATACCACACCACTCCGGATAACAACGCGTCTTACATCGCATTTTTCAACGTTTTTGCTAGATGCTTCCCATTGAATACTCAAATTCGCTAAGAAATCATTCCCAGGAGGCGATTCTTCAGCAAATTCATACCTGCGGTCTGTTCCATAATATCCAATTCCAGACGCCTGAACAAATATCTCTGGACGACTATCTGCTAATTCGATTTCCCTTGAAAGTATATTTCCGGAATTAACCCGACTTTGAAGCAATCGCTCCTTTCGTTCTTTTGTCCATCTCTGAGGGAATAAACCACCTCCAGAGATGTTTTCCCCTGCAAGATTTATCACCACATCCGATCTTTCTATTTCCTTTTCCCATCCAGTATCTAATATCCCATCCCATTTAACCTCCTTAACCACATTAGGTAGGTTAGATAAATTACCTGGTCTTCGGCTTAGAATGATTACATCATTTCCATCATTAACTAATGATTTTGATAACGCCCGCCCAATCATTCCACTTCCACCTGCTATGATTATGCGCATAATAGATTCTTTTTATCTTCAATGTTTCCGAGCTTACGATTGAAATCAATCAACAAAAGTAACAAACAAAGGTATATATTACCTTTATTATAGCATGCGATGTATTTTCATCACTAATGATACAATAATCAGGATATTTCTCCGTTAATTTGAAGGTTTTAATGCTTAAAGAACTCTTCTTACTTGATCCAGACATTATTTATCTTAATCATGGTTCATTTGGCGCTTGTCCTAAACCCGTATTTGCTGAGTATCAAAGCTGGCAAAGGCGATTAGAATGGCAGCCTGTTGAATTCCTGGGAGTAGATTTGGATGATTATCTACTCCAAGCACGTCAAAATCTGGGCAGATATGTTAATTCCCATGAGAATAATATTGTTTTTATACCTAACGCCACACACGGTGTAAATATAGTAGCCCGCTCATTGAAATTTAATCCTGGCGATGAAATCTTGACCAGCAATCACGAATATGGTGCTTGTAATTTCATCTGGGAGTCTGTTTGTGAGAAGGATGGATCAGTATATAAGTGCCAGTCAATAACAGCACCTTTCATATCAGATGAAGAATTAATTAATCAGCTATGGCAAGGCGTGACACCAAAAACAAAACTCATTTTTATCAGCCATATCACCTCTCCGACCTCATTATTAATGCCCATTCAAATAATTTGCCAGCGCGCACGCCAAGCTGGTATTCTTACTCTAATCGATGGTGCCCATGCACCAGGACAAATCCCACTAGATCTAGACACCATCCAACCAGATTTTTATGTTGGGAATTGCCATAAATGGATGTTGAGTCCGAAAGGCGCGGGTTTTATCTATGCAAAACCTGAAGTGCAATCACTAATCGAACCACTTATTATAAGTTGGGGATATCAATCCAAGTTTGCTGTCCCTCGAGTTTCTACATTTGTTGATTTTCTCCAATGGCGTGGAACAAATGACCCAGCTGCATCGCTATCCGTCCCCACCGCGATAGAATTTATGAAATATCATCATTGGGACGATATACGGAAAAGATGTCATGGTATTTTATGTTTTGCAATAGAAGGAATCAGTGATTTTACGGGTTTAAAACCCCTTTACACATCAGATTCAGATTTGTTCAACCAAATGGCAACAATACCCATCCCTCAGATTAAAAACCTGCCAGAATTCAAGAATAAGCTATTATCGGAGTATAAGATCGAAATTCCATATATCGATTGGGAAAATCACCATTATCTACGATTATCGGTTCAAGGATATAATACTCTTGATGATATTAATCAATTAATAAATGCTCTAAAATCCCTCATCCCAACCACGTTGGCTTAAAGATTTATTATTAAATTATATTTATTCATTTTAAATTAATCAAATTATTAGAACACAATAAAATCTTCAAACAATTACATTAGTACTAATATATCTGTTGTCTTTCATGTTTCAAAATATTATACTGATAATCAATACCCCTAGTTTTTGATATATATACGAGCTATCAAAGGATTGCCAAGCGAAACATTTTATCTANTTTAGTNTTGAAGGAAGCATTTGTTCAATGGATCAATCCCACAAATATACAATTAATTTTCAGCCAATTGGCAGACGTGTACTCACGGATNCACAATTGACGATTTTAAATGCTGCGCAAGACTCAGGTATAGCATTGGCATCTATTTGTGGTGGCGCTGGTATCTGCGATAGTTGTAAAATTCGCCTCATAAGTGGAAGTTTATCTGAAACTACGACAGAAGAGCAAACACTATATTCCGTTACTGAGCTCCAGGCAGGTTTTCGACTAGCATGCCAATCCTATCCACAAAGTGACATCACGATCGAGATTCCGCCCGAGTCTCTCACAGCTCCTCAAAGGCTTCAAATTGAGGGAATGTCTAATTTTGTTGATATAGATCCTTCAACGATTTCGATCGAAATAAAAATTCCAGAACCATCTGTCTTAGATTTACGCGCAGATAGCGCCCGCATTAAAGACACTCTGATTAAAAATGGAATGTCTTCTCCTGTAAATATCACCCTTCCTTTGCTGGATACGATGTCTCCCATTTTGCGTAGTAATAATTGGCACGCAAACATGGCTATGCGTAAAAACGAATTGGTTGCTATTTTACCTTTAGGATCTCCCCTATTAGGTCTTGCAGTCGATGTCGGTACAACAAAACTAGCAGTTTACCTTTGTGACCTTGCCACAGGTACAATCCTGGCTAAATCTGGTGCGATGAATCCTCAGACCGCATTCGGTGAAGATGTCATTAGTCGGATCAGTTATTCGAATATTATTCCAAATGGTCATCTAATCCTTCAGGGTAGATTGATAGAGACTTTAAATACGGTTATCGATGAATTATGTACGGTTGCCGGTAAAAACAATCCATCCATCAATCCTCAGCAAATCGTCGAAGCAGTAGTTGTTGGTAATACTGCAATGCATCATTTGTTTGCCGGTTTGCCCGTTCATCAATTAGGTGTTGCTCCATACGTCCCGGCTGTTAGTGAACCTTTGGAACTCTACGCTCACCATATTGGCTTAAACATATCTCAAGGAGCTAAAATACACCTGCCATCCAATATCGCCGGGTATGTTGGTGCAGACCATGTTGCTATGCTTTTAGCAACTGGAATGGATTCTGCTAGTAAAACGACCATCGCTCTTGATATAGGGACAAACACTGAAATTTCATTATCGTATAACAACAAGCTATTTTCATGTTCGTGTGCATCAGGACCAGCATTTGAAGGAGCACACATTCAGGCTGGGATGCGAGCTGCACCTGGCGCAATTGAACGCGTCCAAATGATCCAAGGAAAATTACATATACAAACAATCGACAATCTCGATCCGATTGGTATATGTGGCTCTGGTATCCTGGATGCAATTGCCTGCATGCGTGAAAATAGAATTATTGATCACCGAGGCTCATTCATACCCACCCATCATGCCGTTCGGAAAACTGATATTCAAAGCGAATTCGTCCTCGTCGACCATCAAAAAAGCGGAAATGGTCGAGATATCGTCATTAATCGCAAGGATATTAATGAAATCCAACTTGCCAAAGGTGCAATTCGAACGGGAATTGAGGTATTACTGGAATCTGCTGGAATAAAAGCAGAATCAGTTGAAGATTTTATAATTGCCGGTGCTTTTGGTACTTATATAAACATCCCAAGTGCTATTCAGATTGGAATGTTTCCATCACTTCCATTAAATCGGTTCCAGCAAGTTGGTAATGCTGCAGGAGCAGGTGCTAGACAAATACTGCTGTCGATGAAATTACGACACCTGGCTGAAGATTTAGCCAAACGCTCTAATTATGTTGAGTTATCAAATTATCCAAACTTTACCGATATTTTTTCTAAATCATTATTCTTATAATAGGAAAGACCTGGAATTATCTATCACAGGTCTTTCCTATTATTGTTTTCCTGACAGACATTCCAATAACCTCTCCCATATTTATCAAAATCCATCCATAATTATTAAATTCTTGATTAAAGCCAAGACATCGAAAAATCCTAAGATAATTCCTTTAGCAAGGCTATAGTTTCACGTTTTCCACCCAGCCCATTTTCACCACCTGGACCAACACAGGATGGACATCCATCCTCACATCCACAAGCTTCTACTAATTCTCGCCCTCTTCTTAAAAGCTCATCATGGATTTCATATAATTTTTCCCCTAAACCAATTCCTCCGGGAATTAAATCGTAAAGAATAAAAGCAGGTTTGCCTTCTGCTAGAGGAGATTGGGGATCGGAATGGATGCCCAGGTCGCCGATATCACACATCAAAAATAGTGGTGCCAAATTCCCTATGGTAAATGCTAATCCTGCTAAACCACTCCTGATGCGGACGGCTATTTCTACTTTTCTGTGGCATGAATTACATAAGGTAATTAAATTCAATAATTGATTAGCTTGTTCGGTTGAATCAAACAATCGAAATGGTGCTTTATGGTGTACATGATGCTCCTTAACTCCTTCCGGTTCACCACACAATTGGCAACGAAACATATCCCGGGTACGGGCGAGTTCACGTTGCCTCGACCAATTTGGTCCATAATCGTTCGGAGCATTCTTCCATAAACCTTCATCCTTCAATTTTTCTACAGTATTATTGGAAAGAGCTAACCAATATCCAGTTGTTAGTAATTCAGATGGTGGTAAATCTAAGCTTTCTATACCCAAAGTTTCATTCGTATGCCAGCGGATTTTTCGAAAACCAATCACCTTTGTAGTAACCTGGATTTCGCCATATGCTTTTTCACCACCTCGAACGACTTCCTGGTACATCTTTTCGACTTGCTGTACATTCACTTCGCGACTTGGTTCCGTATAGTAATCTACCGCTGACGGTTCAAGGCTTGCAATGTGATTCTCCAAATCAAGATTCTTAACCAAATAATTGGTTCCTTCGTGCATATAAATTGCACCTGGGTGTGTCATCCACATGGAGCTAGGACCATCCACCTCTCCAATCGTCTGCAAAGAAAACCCTTTTGAGCTGTCAATGACCGGCACCTGTAACAAGACACGGTCAGTTGAAACACTTCGTAGCGAAACATTTTGTGCAGGGTATTTATCTGCCATCCAAAAATATTTATTCCCAGACCGATATAAGACGCCTTCTTCTAGCAGGAATTCCAAAATTTCTCTCANCATAGAAACATCAACCGAGCCAAAGGTTTCCCCGATCTGCAACGGAAGTTCGAAAGCAGCACATCGTATATGACCAAGTAAAATAAGTAAATTTTCAGGATTTATCATCCCATTTTCAGGAGAATGTCCAAAAAAATAATCGGGGTGTTGTGCTAAATATTGGTCCAATGGACTTGGAGAAGCTACAAGGACTGCCAGAGAAGATTTATCACCCCGTCCTGCTCTACCTGCTTGCTGCCAAGTTGCCGCAATCGTTCCGGGATACCCAATCATTAAAGCAGCATCCATATTTCCAATATCGATCCCAAGCTCAAGAGCATTGGTCGCCACAACTACTCGAACTTTTCCTGAGCGCAGCCCTTCTTCGATTTTTCGTCGTTGTCCAGGGAGATATCCAGACCTATAACCTCGTATGATCTCATCTGCTTTCAGCTCCTGATATTCAATCCCCATTGAAATATTATTGACCCTTTCCCTCAAATAGGTTAATATTATTTCTACAGTCCTCCTTGCCCGGCTGAATACAATCGTTTGAATATTGTTTGACAGTAAATCCTCTGCCAGGCTTACACCTGCCTGGATGGCACTTCTCCTCAATCCAAGACTTTTATCGATAATGGGTGGGTTATAAATTAAAAAATGCTTCTCACCCTTCTGCGATCCATCTATATCGATTAATTCAAGGGGTAAATTAATTAACTTCTGCCCAAGCTCAGTCGGATTACCAATGGTTGCAGAGGTTAATACGAATTGTGGAGTTGCCCCATAGAATTTAGCAATTCTTTGGAGCCGGCGGATCACGTTTGCTACATGTGATCCAAAAACCCCTCGATAAGTATGAATTTCATCGATAACTACGAAATGTAAGCCTCGAAAGAATTGTGCCCAGCTTGTGTGATGAGGCAAGATTCCAGTATGTAACATATCTGGATTTGTAAGGATCAAACGGGCTTTACTCCTTATCGAAGAACGGAAATATATAGATGTATCACCGTCGTATATGGCGAATTTTAAGGGGTTCCCTACTTTCGAATGAGGACTAACTAATTCAAAGGAATCATCAATTTTAGATAATAGTGAATTAAGAACAGAGAATTGATCTTGTGAAAGCGCTTTTGTCGGAAATAAATATATGGCAGTTGCTTCATAATTATTCAATAAAACATTCAACACAGGCAGGTTGTAACATATAGTTTTTCCACTGGCAGTTCCAGTTACAACAATAACATTTTTTCCTTGTTCGATCGCTTTCCATGTATCAAATTGATGAGAGTAAAGGGATTGGATACCACGATTTTCTAGAGCCTCTCTTAGAGAAGGATGAACACGCTCTGGAAATGGTAATAACTGGGACTTTTGCCCGGGAATGGTATGCCATTTAATTAGGTTTGGACCGATCTCTGGATCTGCTCTCCAATGGGCTAGTAAAGAATTAAGTGTCATATAACTAGTATTATACTCAACCCGAGTTTAATACACTCGCAGGCGGTATAATTGGTGTCAATGAGTAATTCAACAACTCTTCGCTGGGGTTTATTGGGAACAGCTCGAATTAATCGTGCGTTAATCGAGCCGATAAAATTATCCAAGAACAGTATTTTGGGCGCTGTAGCAAGTCGTTCCAAATCTAAAGCAGAAGATTATGCGAACACCTGGGGTATTCCTCGCTACCACGCAAGTTACGAAGAATTATTATCAGATCCAGAAATTGATGTGATTTACAACTCCTTACCAAATAGTTTACATGCTGACTGGTCTATTAAAGCTATGGAGCAAGGTAAACATGTCTTATGCGAAAAGCCAATCTCAACCAGTATTCGAGACATGGACGAGATAATAGCTACTACAAATAAAACAGGAATGGTCATTGCTGAAGCATTCATGTACAGGCACCATCCCCAAACCAGCTTGGTGAAGCATATGATCGATGCTGGTGAGATTGGTAAACTTCAGATGATTCGTGGATCATTTTGTTATACCAATACCCGTTCTGAAGATCCCCGCTTTGATCCTGACCTGGGCGGAGGCAGCTTGTGGGATGTAGGATGTTACCCTATCAATTACACTCGTTTTATCACAAACGATGAACCTGATGAAGTATTTAATCATCAGATAACTGGTCCAACAGGGATCGATTTGTTATGTGTCGGACAATTATTTTTTTCAAGTGGGATAATATCTCAATTTGAATGTTCTTTTATATCTCCATTTAAGGCGTTGATGGAATTTACCGGAGATAAAGGCCGACTAATTGTCCCAGAGCCGTATAAACCAGGGATTAAACCAAATCTAATCTTCGAAATTGATGGGCAGCAAAAATCATTGAAAATTAAAGGCGCTAAGTTATATCAAGGTGAAGTTGAAGATATGGAAAATGCGATATTAAAAGGTATTTCTCCTCGAATCAGCCTTGAGGACAGTAAAGCCAACATCGCTGTAATCGAAGCATTATATAAATCAGCCCGACTTGCCAAAGCTATAAATATTTAACTATCATTCTAGCTATAGGAATATATGCTATGATTTTTTATAATAAAGAAGCAACACGGGTAAAAGTAATATCGGGAGTAACTCGGAAGACATTGGCGCAAAGCCAAATATTAATGTTATGCGAATTTACATTTGATGCACATGTCACCATTCCAATACACACACATCCACACGAGCAGGTCGGTTACGTGGTAAAGGGACACGTGGAAATGACGATAAATGGTAAAAAATATGAATTGAATGAAGGTGATTCGTACTTTGCACCTTCTAATATTCCACATGGTGTATACACTTTGGTAGAGTCAAAAATTATTGATTCATTTTCTCCTCCTCGGGAGGATTATCGATGAGTATCCTGGTTACAGGTGGTGCTGGTTTTATCGGAAGCCATACTTGTGTCGAGCTACTTCAGAATGGGTATGAGGTAATTGTTGTTGATAATCTTTGCAATAGTAAAGAGGAATCTCTCCGTAGGGTGCAGGATATTACTGGGAAAAGCATATTATTTTATAAAGTTGACCTCCTCGATCAAATGCATTTAGAGGAGGTGTTCCAAAATCATCAAATTCAATCTGTCATCCACTTTGCTGGATTAAAATCGATGGGAGAATCAGTAAAAATCCCTTTACGATACTTCCACAATAACATTACAGGTACGCTTATCTTATTGGAAGTAATGAAAAAAATTCATACCAAGAATATCGTCTTCAGCTCATCAGCAGGAGTATATGGAGATGTTAAAAATGTTCCTATTCTTGAAGAAGCTCCTCTTTCGGTATTAAATCCATATAGTAGAACCAAATTAATGATAGAAGAGATCTTGCACGACGTAATCATTGCTGATCCAGAGATGAATATTGCTATATTACGATATTTTAATCCTGTCGGAGCACATCCCAGCGGGCAGATTGGGGAAGACCCTAATGACATCCCAAATAATCTTATGCCATATGTTTCCCAGGTGGCGGTGGGTAAGCTTCCATTTGTACGTGTCTGGGGAAACAATTATCCGACCCCAGATGGTACAGGGATTCGCGATTATATTCACGTCATGGATCTTGCTGCTGGTCATATTAAAGCTTTAACAAAACTTGACCAAAATCCTGGTCTTATAACCTACAATCTGGGTACTGGGAGAGGATATAGTGTTATTGAAGTGATTACTGCATTCGAAAAAGCCTGTCAGCACACAATTCCATACAAGATTATGGAACGTAGGCCAGGTGATGCAGCCATATCATATGCTGATCCGACGAAAGCTAATCTGGAATTAAATTGGTATACACAAAAAAATCTGGAAGATATGTGTAAGGATGCATGGCGATGGCAATCACAAAATCCATCGGGTTATCCATAATTTATAGTATATATAATTTTAATGATGGTACATAAATGTTAAATAGAATCGTTAAAATATTTTTTATTTTATTTGGTGTCGGTAATGTTCTGTTCCAATTATTCCAGCGGGTTCCTTATGGTCGGGTTCATACTAATCCACGGGTAATAAGCGAACCACACTGGGACAGCCAACAAACAAGGGATCTTGCGAAAAGGGTTTGTTTTGACTGCTATAGTAACAAAACCATCTGGCTAATGTATTCTAATGTTGCCTTTATCTCCTGGTTTGTATATAGAGATGTTGCCGAAGTCAGACAACAATTTAATTTTTCTGANTGGCAAATATCATATTTAATGGATGCAGAAGAATTTATAGAAATAATCAATAAAGGAGATGATACTCCATTTCATAACCTTTTAATGCATCCCGATGCCAGGCTTACAACTGCATGAAAACACAGTTAATCAATAGTTTTTCAGCCAGTGTAAACTACTAGTTTTGGGAGTTCCATGGCAAAATATATTGCGGCGATTGATCAGGGTACCACCAGTACGCGCTGTATTCTTTTTGATCACAGCGGAACCATTGCATTTTCTGCTCAGAGGGAGCATTCTCAACTTTACCCTAAAGCTGGATGGGTAGAGCATGACCCTCTTGAGATATGGCAACGAACTCAAGAGGTTATTCAAGAAATTGTAGCTAAATCTGGCGTTCAACATGGTCAGATCGCAGCAGTAGGCGTTACTAACCAACGTGAAACAACGGTTATATGGAATCGAAATACAGGAAAACCTTACTACAATGCAATCGTTTGGCAGGATACACGAACTAAAGAAACTTGCGACCTACTTGCCCTTGAAGGAGGTCAGGATCGTTTCAGACCTAAAGTAGGATTACCGCTTACGACATATTTTTCAGGTCCAAAGATTACTTGGTTACTTGAAAACATTCCACAATTACGAACTGCTGCTCAAAATGGTGATGCCATTTTTGGAAATATCGACAGTTGGCTTATTTGGTGGTTAACAGGTGGTCCAGATCATGGCATTCACATTACTGATGTCAGCAATGCAAGCCGTACAATGCTTATGGATTTGGAGACCTTAAACTGGGATCTCGAGATATTGAGTACCCTAAACATCCCAAGCAGTTTATTACCAAGAATTCTTCCATCCAGTTTTTCACAATCATACGGAACAACCATAAAAAATGGACCATTTGGCGATAGCATACCCATCTGTGGAGACCTTGGTGACCAACAAGCCGCCTTGGTTGGTCAAACCTGTTTTAATATTGGCGAGGCAAAAAATACCTACGGCACAGGCTGTTTCTTACTCTTGAATACTGGTAGCAAGATCATTCAATCTCATCATGGATTATTAACTACGGTTGGTTACAAATTGGATGATAAACCCCCAATATATGCCCTGGAAGGTTCTGTTGCTGTCACAGGTGCTCTTGTACAATGGCTCCGTGATAATCTTGGTTTCTATAATAATTCTGCTGATGTCGAAGAGTTGGCAATAAGTGTTGAAGATAATGGCGGGATTTATTTTGTTCCTGCTTTCTCAGGTCTATATGCACCGTACTGGCGTTCAGATGCACGCGGAATAATTGTTGGCTTGACTCGTTATATTACCAAAGGCCATATTGCACGGGCTGCTCTCGAAGCAACTGCTTACCAAACACGAGAAATCCTGGATGCCATGAAAGAAGATTCCAGGGTCGGGTTGACAAGCCTGAATGTTGACGGAGGAATGGTTTTCAACCAGCTCCTGATGCAGTTTCAAGCAGATATGTTGGGTGTGCCAGTCGTGCGCCCACAAATTTCAGAAACAACTGCATTGGGTGCTGCATACGTAGCAGGGTTAGCAGTTAGGTTTTGGGATGGTCTGGATGACTTGCGTTCTAACTGGAAGATTAGTCAAATTTGGAAACCTCAAATGGAGAAAAATCAACGTGAGAAATTATTTAAAGGATGGTTAAAAGCAGTTGAACGTACGTTTAATTGGCTGGATGATTGATGCCATCTAGTAATCTCTTTTTATTTCTTAACTTCATTTATACTTTAAGGCAAATCCATGCGTCATATTAATACAGATATCCTGGTAATTGGTGGTGGAGCTACTGGCACAGGAATTCTCCGCGACCTTGCTATGCGTGGATTTAAATGCCTATTGGTAGAAAGACGGGACCTAGCGTATGGAACTACCGGACGATATCACGGTTTGCTTCATAGTGGAGGAAGATACGTTGTTAAGGATCCTTTGGCTGCTAAGGAATGTATTCAGGAAAATCAGATTCTCCGGAGGATTATGCCAGATTGTATTGAAGATACTGGTGGATTTTTTGTCCTTACATCTTTTGATGATCTATCGTACGTCCCATTATTCCTTGGAGGTTGCCGGATAGCAGGAATTCCAACCGAGCATGTAGAAATAAGTCAAATGCTAAAGGAAGAGCCGATGCTTGATCCAAAGATTCAGCAATGTTTTCGTGTCCCAGATGCATCTGCTGATTCATTCCTTGCATCAGATTTAAATGCTGAGTCTGCCCGTCAACATGGCGCGATAGTTTTAACCTATCATGAAGTAATAAGCCTTTCTACGAGTTCGGAATCATCATCCAGTACATTGCACGTTAATGGCGTTATATGCCATGACCTGGTTAGAGACGATGATTTAATGATCGATGCCAGCCTTGTGGTAAATGCGTCAGGAGCGTGGGCAGGAAAAATTTCCAAGATGGCTGGATTAAATCTGTCTATGGTACCTGGAAAAGGAACCATGTTGGCATTAAATCACAGGGTGGTGAATACGATCATTAATCGATGCAAATTGCCTTCTGATGGGGATATCCTGGTTCCAGCCCATACTGTCGCTGTAATAGGCACCACAGACATCAAGGTTACTGATCCAGACACTTACTCAATTGAGCCTTGGGAAATTCGATTGATGATGGACGAAGGGGAGAAAATCATCCCCCTTTTCAAACAATTCCGAGTATTACGCGCTTGGGCGGGCATAAGACCACTAATTCAATTAGAAACAAAGGATAGTAACCGGGATATCAGCCGTGCATTTTCTTTGATAGACCATGCAGAACGTGATGGCACCGAAGGATTTATCACGATAACAGGTGGGAAGTGGACTACATACCGTAAAATGGCAGAAGCAACTGTCGATAAAGTATGTGAAAAACTAAAAACTAATCGAAAATGTTGTACTCATCTCGAGAAATTACCCTCAATAATTGAAACAAAAAAGTCACAACATTACCAGGGTACACGATTGGAGAAGATTGAGGCTGAAACAAATTATGGCAGGCTGGTCTGTGAATGTGAGCTTACCACACGAGATGAGATAGAACAGGCAATCATGCATTCAAATGCGGTCACCCTCGATGATATTCGNCGGGATCTGCGCCTCGGAATGGGACCATGCCAAGGAGCCTTTTGCACGATTCGCACAGCTGGAATNCTTCATGAACTCAGACACCCTCCCATCGAAGAGATTAACGCATCCTTGAGAGATTTTCTTGAAGAACGTTGGAAAGGTGTATTGCCCGTTTTATGGGGTCACCAGTTACGCCAGGAACGGCTGAATGAATATATCTATATTAACTGTTTAAATGCAAATCATTTACCAGGAGAATCTAGATCAAGATTCTCGAGCGAAAAGTACGATAAACCTACCAGCAAAATTTCCGAACAAGCATCACGACCTCTAAAAACAAATTCCACACCGGTTGTAAATTTGAATTCTCAGCAAATTGATGTAGTGGTCGTTGGGGCAGGATTATCTGGGTTGTTTTCAGCTTGGCAGGCATGTACCAAGGGTATAAAAACTAAAATCATCACAAAAGGATGGGGAACGCCTTATTGGAGCACAGGCTGTATCGATATATTGGGATATTTGCCTTCAGACTATAAAACCAGGGTATCCTCTCCCATGAATTCCTTTGACGAGTTTGTTAAGACAAATCCCAAGCATCCCTATGCTCTTATTGGATTCAATGATCTTGATATGGCACTTAGATCATTCATGAATTTATGTCAAGAATATGGATATCCCTATTATGGTTCATTAAATTCTAATTATATGTTGCCAACAGCCTTGGGATCAATTCGGCCGACATGCCTGGCACCTGGGTCAATGATAGCTGGAGATTTACGAATTCGGACTCCGATGTTGATTGTTGGATTTAGCCAATATCTTGATTTTTCACCCGGATTAGTTGCAGATAATTTAAATGCACAAGGGGTACACGCTAAAGAATTTTCTTTGGATCTATTATCTTTACGAAATCGAAAATTCATATCTGCGATGGTTTTGGCACGTTTATTTGATAATCCTGATTTTTGCACTGAAGTTGTTGCTGCATTGAAACCCAGGCTTGGCAATGTCGCTCGAGTTGGCTTTCCTGCAGTCCTTGGCTTACTCAATACGCCTGATGTGCTCCGCCAGCTAGAAGAACAATTAGGGTTACCTGTGTTTGAAATTCCAGGTTTACCTCCATCTATTCCTGGAATTCGTCTTCATAATTTATTTGCATCAGCCATCCAAAATCTTCACGGGTCCATCAATAATGGTATGTCAGCTACATATTCCCTAACCCAGAGCAAAATCGTAGTAGCGGTAATCAGTGAAGCAGCAGCAAAACTTATCGCACACCCGGCAAAGCATTTTATTCTTGCAACTGGGGGGATTCTTGGTGGCGGCATTATCGTCACTAACGACGGCTATGCGCAAGATACGGTTTTTAATATACCCATTGAGATTCCTCCATCTCCATCCGATTGGTTTTATGATCAATTTTTATCGACCGAGAGCCATCCTATCCATACCAAGGGTCTTCAGATTGATTTAGCTTTTCATCCAATTGACAAAGAAGATCAACTCATCTATCAAAACTTATATGCGTCTGGTAGTATCATAGGAAATTGTGATCCCATTCGAGAGTGTTCTGTGGAAGGAATTGGCTTAGCATCGGGATACAAAATTGTCGAGAGCATTTCCAAAGGACATATGACGTGATTCCCCACCCATCGGTCATAATTTCATCTGCGGTAGGAAACCATCTGCCACCCGAATTCACTCTCGATCAATGTATCAAATGCAATATTTGCACGACGGCATGCCCTGTTTCGTCGGTAACAGATCTATTTCCTGGACCAAAGTATGAAGGACCACAGGCTGCACGTTTCCGCGGTGCAAGTCAACCAACTCCTGATATATCGGTGGATTACTGCAGTGGTTGTCGTATTTGCAATATGGTCTGCCCAACCGGAGTAAAAATCGCTGAAATTAATGCTCGTGCGAAAGCTGATATTGTAACGAATGGAAAGATCCCATTAAAACTTAGATTACGTAACAACCTACTTGCTAGGTCCGAATTGCTAGGTAAGGTTGCGCATCCCATTTCAAGATTAGCAAATATTGCCCTAAATCTAAATTCAGCACGCTGGTTTGCAGAGTTTGCTCTTGGCATCCATCATTCTGCACCATTACCAAAATTTAGTAATCAGTCTTTTACTGACTGGTATCATAAACATCCCAAACCTTTTCGTTCAACTCGAAAAGTTGTTTATTTTCATGGTTGTTCTACGCAATATTATGAACCAAGAATTGGCCGAGCAGCAGTTCAGGTCTTAGAAACCAATGGATTCGAGGTTATCGTTCCACCCCAAAATTGTTGCGGATTACCATTGTTATCTAATGGTGAATTCAACGCAGCCCGGAAATATCATAAAAACAACGTCAAACATCTGGTTGAATATGCTCGTCAAGGGATACCGATTGTGGGTACTTCGACAAGCTGCACACTTACCCTCAAGGAAGAAGCCCCCGATTTATTGGATATGCATGATGAAGATACGCAGCTTGTCGCGGTAAACACCTATGACTTCAATGAGTTTTTACTTCTGCTTTTTAATGAAGGAACTCTTAACCTAAATTTCAATCCGATACCATTAACCCTTGGTTATCATATCCCATGCCAATATCGTGCCCATCGCATCGGAAAACCAGGTATGGGTATCCTGAATCTGCTACCAGAACTTACCATTGTTGATACCCATGCAGCTTGTTGTGGAATTGCCGGTACCTATGGATACAAAAAAGAAAAATATGAAATATCGATGGAAGTCGGATTACCTTTATTTAATTTCATTAAAAATGATTTAGTCAATAGCCCATTCTTGTTATGTGATAGTGAAACTTGTCGCTGGCAAATTACATACGCCACTGGTAAACCTGCAATTCACCCGGTTGAATTGCTTGCGAAATCATATGGATTACCGATTGAAGGTGTTCTTAATACTATCTAGTTTGAAGGACTTTATTGTTTAAGAATCCATTCCGGTTATTAAAAGAATATCCCAGACAATTCAGGCTAATGTTTTATGGAATGCTGATCAGCACGATCGGTTCTAGCATGATATGGCCATTCTTAATGATATTTGTCCGCGAGCGTGTAAATATGCCCTTGACTCAGGCTGCTAGCCTGATGACCATCAATGCAGCTGCAGGTATAATTGCCGCGTTTATTGCAGGACCCATCACTGACCGGGTAGGACGAAAATGGGTTATGGTGATCAGCCTGGCTGGTAATGGTGCCGTGTACTATTTTATGACCAATGCGAACAGTTTCCTTAGTTTCGCAATCCTGATGGCTCTTAGTGGTACTTTCAATCCCCTTTACCGTGTAGGTGCGGATGCAATGCTGGCTGATCTGATTCCTTCAGAAAAAAGACCAGATGCATATGCTATGATACGCCTAAGTAACAATGCCGGAATTGCTATCGGACCAATGATTGGCGGATTTCTTTCATCAATTTCATATAGTATTACCTTCTTTATGGCAGGCACGGGGATGGTTGTCTACAGTTTATTGATGGCTTTCTTTGCAAAAGAGACACTACCCAAACAAGCCTCAACAGAAGCACATCTCAATACAATTAGTGGATACTTACTTATTTTTCGTGATACAAAATTCCTTTCTTTTATTGGTGTATTTGTCCTACCTCAAATGTGTGCAGTGTTGATATGGATTCTTATGCCGGTCTATGCAAACGGCATCTATCAAGTCCCTGAAAGCTTATATGGATTCATTCCCACCACCAATGCATTAATGGTTGTCTTTTTACAAGTTTTTGTAACTCAGAAAACTAAGATTTATCGTCCATTGCCCGTTATGGCAATTGGTACAGTGTTCTTTACGTTGGGTGTTGGTAGCGTAGCATTCGGTCATTCTTTCATTGGATTTTGGATAAGCATTGTGATCATGACCATTGGGGAACTGATATTAATGCCCACCGCTTCTGCGTATGTTGCAGAATTGGCACCTCCAGATATGCGTGGTAGGTATATGAGCATTGCAGGTTTAACCTGGAGTGCAGCAGCAGGAATTGCTCCCCTCATGGGCGGTTACCTGAATGACAATGTCTCACCAATTGCCACATGGTTTGGTGGATTCTTGGTTGGTATCCTTGGAGTCCTTGGCTTTCTATACTTATCTAAAATAGAACAAGGTATAAAAACAGTTGTTTACACAGAATAAATAATCAAAATGGATTAAAATGTCATAATTATATATAGCGAACCAATAAGAGGTGGATTATGAAATCATCATCACGATATCCCTGGGTCGTTGTAACAATCTTCTTTTTCTTCACTCTCCTCCATCAAGCAGATAAACTATTGATCGGTCCATTAACTGAAAATATTATCAAAGATTTTAAAATTACAAACACACAAATGGGTGCTGTATCCACGGGAGCATTGATTGTAGGAGCAATATTTTATCCATTATGGGGTTATTTATATGATCGATACTCCCGCCCAAAGTTGCTTGCCCTGGCATCATTCATCTGGGGTTCCACCACCTGGCTTAATGCAATTGCTCCAACCTACTCAGCGTTTCTGGTGACGCGATCATCAACAGGTATCGATGATTCAAGCTACCCTGGACTCTTCAGTCTGGTTTCGGATTATTTTGGACCCAAAGTAAGAGGGAAAGTTTATGGGTTACTACAGTTTGCCCAGCCCCTCGGTTATCTACTGGGTATGGTGCTTGGATTACTCCTCGGTGGCGTGATTGGTTGGAGAGGCGTATTCTATATCACAGGTTCGCTTGGGATCGTAATAGCAGCGGTGATTTTCTTTGGAGTCAAAGATGTACCCCGAGGACAGAGTGAGCCTGAGATGGCTGAATTTGACGTACAGGGACATTATCAGTTTAATTGGAATACTGCTAAAGATTTATTTAAAAAACCAAGCTTACTTTTACTTTTTGTCCAAGGCTTTTTTGGTGTCTTCCCATGGAATGCAATATCTATTTGGTTCTTTTATTACCTTGGGTCGGAACGTGGTTTCGATCCTAATACCCAGTTGATCGTCATGGTTATTGCAGTTCTGGTACTGGCTGTTGGATACCCTATTGGAGGCAGCCTTGGAGATTTCTTCTTCAAACGAAACAAACGCGGTCGATTGATCGTATCCATGATAGGTGTGTTTTTAGGAGCAATATTTCTTTATTTCACCCTCAATGTTCCTGATGAGAATGTTTTATTATTCACAGTCCTGTTAGGCTGTACCGCGCTCTTTATGCCTTGGGCAAGCCCAAATGTGATTTCAACAGTTTATGATATAACCCTTCCTGAGGTCCGCAGTACTGCGGTATCAATTCAATACTTTATTGAATCATCCGGAGCAGCTGCAGCACCATTTATTGTTGGACTAGTTTCTGATCAAACATCTCTAAAAAATGCCTTCCTCTTAATATGTATCTCCACATGGTTGTTATGTGGCATTTTCTTCTTTGTCACATCACTATTTATTAATAAGGATATCGACACTCTCAGAGGTGAAATGGCTAAGCGTGCCAAAACCGAGCGCATGTCCCATCAAACCAATCTTGAGGAAGTAGCATAACATGAAATTAACCATCATCGGCGGGGCAGGTCTGCGTACTCCCATATTAATAAAAGCAATTCTTGCCAGACAGGATAGATTGGATATCCATGAGTTGGCGTTAATGGATATCGATGAAGAAAAGCTTCAATTAATTGGAGCATTGACATCTCCCCTCGAAAAATCGTTGGATACGAAATTTTGTGTTATACGGACAATCGACCCAGTCACCGCCCTTAAGGATGCAGATTTTGTTATCACTACATTCCGGGTTGGTGGCATAGAATCGCGTGCTATAGATGAGCGTGTGCCATTAAACCATGGTATGCTTGGCCAGGAAACCACCGGGGCGGGTGGGTTCGCCATGGGCATACGGTCGATACCCGTTATTCTTGATTATGTCAAGTTAATGAAATCAGTTTGCCCAAACGCTTGGTTAGTTAATTTCGCCAATCCTGCTGGTATGTTAACTGAGGCAGTTATCCGACAAACTGGATGGTCGCGGGTTGTAGGTATTTGTGATGGACCATCATCCATGCACCTGGTCATTGCATCGCTTTTAGGCGCAAAACCTGAAGAAATTTACCTTGATTATTACGGTCTAAATCACCTTGGATGGATTAAACGTATTTTTTTTCAGGAACGAGATTATCTACCCGAATTTCTTGAGTTAATTAAATCCTCAAAATCAATTCCAGGTCTGCCATTTGATCCACAGTTGGTTTTTAATTTAGGAATGATCCCAAACGAATATTTATATTACTATTATTGTGCAACCCAATCAGTAAGTAACATTTTGAATGCTGGTGAAAGCCGAGGTGAGCAGATCGAAAGGATAAATAATAAGTTATTGCTTGGACTTAAAGAAAACTATGAAGTCCATGATTTAATTGGAATGCAGACTGCATATATAACCTATCTTGCCGAGCGTGGTGACAGCTATATGGTAGCTGAAACTGGAAAATCCCACGATTTTTCCTCATTGACCCCTTCAACAATCGAATCCATCAGCCATGAAGGTTATGCAGGAGTCGCACTTGATCTAATTGAAGGTTTGATTGGTACAAAACCAATTGTTCAAATCTTAAATGTCCCAAATGGTGGAGCGATTACCGGTATGCATGAGCTTGACGTGGTTGAAATTCCCTCCCTGGTGATAAAAGATCAAATCCATCCAATAGCTATTGGAGATGTTTCTGCCCATAGTCTTGGATTGATGAAACAGGTAAAGTCATTTGAAGAATTGACCATTGAAGCTGCTGTAAAAAATTCTTATCAAAAAGCACATCTTGCATTAACTATTCATCCGTTGGTGCAAGATTTCAAGATTGCAGGATTGATATTGGATGACTATATCTCAAGGCATCAAGGGTTTTTCCCAGAATTATCCTAAATGAGTTTAAATTTTGATGTAATTGTTGTCGGTAGTTATTCCATTGACCTGATTTTTTCTGGCATGGATGAATTTCTTCAACTCGGAAAAGATGTCATCAGCAAAGATTTTATGATGACTCCTGGTGAAGCATATATTTCTGCGCTTAGTTTGCACAGGTTAGGTATTAAAGTCGGTTGGGCAGCAGATTTTGGAAATGATTATTTTAGCCAACTTGCATTGAATTACGCCCGCGAGGAAGGTTTGGATGAATCATTATTCATCCATCACGACCGTCCTTATCGTCGTATCTCAGTTGCTGCCTCCTACCCTCAGGACCGTGGTTTCCTGACCTTCCATGATCCAGATCCTCCACTCCCTGCTGCCTTATCAGCTATCCGTAAAGCCCAATCCAAAGTTATACTAATACCCGGTTTGTACTATGGAAAATTTNTGGAAGCGGGTAAAAANATAATGCAATTTAAAAATATGAAACTTTTTATGGATGGAAATTCGTCTGCTGGAAATATTATAAACAATACAAGGGATTGTAAAGCCATTCGGAGATCTATCAAAAATGCTGATGTTTTTTTACCAAACGCTCAAGAAACCAGACGGTTGACTGGTACGATAGACTTGGAATTGGCTATCCGGCAATTGGGTGAGTTATGCCCTTGTGTCGTGATCAAAGATGGAAGCAAAGGTTCTCTTGC